>Ga0187827_10001348_pt1 | contig 36353 bp, 33 predicted proteins | sample ETNtaG_39_FD_167969 | JGI IMG/M metagenome (GOLD analysis project Ga0187827, IMG submission 167969) | Marine microbial and viral communities from oxygen minimum zone, Eastern Pacific Ocean - ETNP2014_SV_150_PacBio MetaG (Illumina Assembly) | ecosystem: Environmental > Aquatic > Marine > Hypoxic...
ATTATTGTCTAAGTACTCCTACAATAATCGCCAGAGTAATTATTTTATTGGCAAATAAATTTATACCAATTGATGAGAAATTGGGAGGACTAATCAAAAATATTCAACCTCATGTCATATGTATTCCTTCAAACTTATCACATTATGTCACTCTTGATTTTGTAAAAATTGGTAAGCTATTGGGAATAAAAATTTGTAGCATTGTGGCAGGTTGGGATAATCTTGTATCAAAAGGTGCAATAATTGAGAACCCTGATAGCGTAGTAGTGTGGGGTGAGCAAATGTTAAATGAGGCCAAGAAAGTTCAATTGATTCCTGAATCAAAAATAAGAATTATTGGAACACCAAGATTTGAACATTATTTTGATCTTAACAAGAAAGATAATTATAAACAAGAATTGTATAGAAATTATGGAATACCCACACATCACAAATTAATATTAGTTGCTGGCTCTAATTTTCTTTTTGATATTCTTCCAGTATTAAAAAAGCTTGATTCATTTATTGATGAAAGTAGTGATGATGGAATATCTGTCATCTATAGGCCACACCCCTGGGGCAGGCCGAACGATAAGGAAAAAGATTTTCGTGAACATGGTATCAATGGCTGGAGGTCTGGCAAGGCAAGACCTGATTCCCATTGTAAACATATTTGCATCATTTTTATCGGCAAGATCTAATGAACAGATATACAACAATGCATCTGAAAATAGCAAGATAATCTATGTTTGTCATTATGCTGGATTAATACCAGCAGGGCCCGGTAAATCACATCAAAGTATCAGAGATATCTCACTTTTTGGTTCGGTACCAAATATGACAATTATACAACCGTGTAATGCTATTGAAACAAAGTTGGCACTTGAATATTGTATTAACGAGGCTGAAAAAAACTGTATGTTAAGACTTATTATTGGTCCCTCTCCTCAGGAGATCAATCTGCCAGATGATTATTCATTTAAGAAAGGCTTGGGAATGGTATTAAAAGAAGGTGAAGATGCTGTTGTTTTTGCTTATGGTCCTGTGATATTGAATGAAGTTTTAATTGCATCCAATTTATTAGAAAAGAAAGGTGTAGGCTTAAAAGTAATTAATATGCCTTGGCTGAACACAATAAATTCAAATTGGCTTTCTAGAGTAATAGATGGTTTTAAAAGAGTATTTGTAGTTGAAGATCACAGCCCAACAGGGGGATTAGGGAGTTTTCTGCTTGCTAAACTAAATGAGAATCAACAGCTTGGTAAGGGAAATTTCAAAATAATTGGAGTCGAAGGATTTCCGGTTTGCGGAACGCCAGCAGAAGCACTGGCTTACCACCACATGAACGCGTCGGCAATATCCAAAACTATATCATATTTATTATAATTGTTTAATACTACCAAGTTATTATAACTAAAGGGTATGATTAAAAGAATTATTATTAGAGCGGTTATGTAGAAATGGGAAAATAGCGCCCTACTAATATAGATGGACTTGTAGATATAGGAATGAAAACATATATACAATAAAACGGCATATTGGATAGTTAAAAACTTGACTAAACTGTATTCTACTAATTTTCTTTTCTAAGTAATAATAGTATTATAAACATATAGTGGCGAGAATTCTTTTTACACATGGTCCAGTAGAGAAAGGAACACTAGCAACAATAGAATTATTTAAACAATTAGAATTATTTGGTCATTTGCCATTCTTATTCAGAGAAAAACTGAATAAAAAAGACCTTAACCCATGGCTTACTAAATCTGAATATTTTTTGAAAAATAATGATTATCCCGACAATGATTTATACAATGAATTAAAAATAAAGTGGTTGCCATACATTAACGCACACTACAATTATGGTCATGCAGTTGGTTATTGGGGAGAAGATAAAAGTGATGGAATTAATGTTAATAATAAATTTAACGAGATATTTTTTCATTCTTACGGTGTTGTAGATGCAATTGAACCTGATATTGTTCTAATTTGGGGGGGTGGACTAAGATATGGATGTGGGATTTTAGGTGATATTGCAAAAAATAAAGGTATAAAGATATACCATACTGAGAATGGATTGATTCCCTGGGGAATAATGATTGATGAAAAAGGACACCTATGGAACTCTAGTACAACCCCACTGACCGTTAAAGACATTAGTAGTCAGATTAATTCAAATGACTTGGAGAATATAAAAAAAATCTATGAAGTTTTTAAAAGTAGTCCCCCACTAAGGGATAAAGAACAAAGTTCAATCTCAAATGATGAAAAAATTTGGTTCAAAAATAATAATCTCAGAAAAGTGCTATTTATTGGTAGTTCTCAGGATATATACCCAAAGTTCAGTAATGACTTAAAAAACAAGGCTTTACATCTTCCTTATTTTGAAAACTACCAAAATATGATTCAAGAAATACTTGATACAGATGAATTTTGCGTAGTTTACAAACCCCATCCAGGTGTCCAATTACCCGTTAAAATAAATCATCCTTATTTTCTTATTTCACATTCTGATCCTAACGAGTGGATCGACTTATGCGATCTTGTTATTGCAAACGGGACGCATTTGGAACTGAACGTGCTATTAAAAGAAAAGCCATTAATATTACCAGGCTTCGGTTTTTTTATCAACAAGGGTTGTGCTTATGAGCCACGATCTAAAGATGAATTTTTTGATTTATTACTTGGTAAGAATATTCAGTTCAACAAAGAACAAAAAAATAATTTAATCAAATACTTAGCTTGGCTTAATTCTCAATATTATTTTAAAATGCACAATTCTAACGATCCAAATGATTTAATAAATCCCCGTGATGTAGTAAATGACTTCATGTGCCGAGTAGGAATTGGACCAAACTTTAAAACTGTAATTAGCTCCAAAGGTTACATATATTTTCGTGATCAACATTTGTCAGGATCTAATAAAATGATCATGCCCCTACGGACAAAAGAAATAATAAAATTATTATTGGATAAATTTTTTCAAAAATTAAGAAGGTTATTTAAAAAATGAAGTTCAAACTGTCGAAGATTATGTACACTGTCGGCCTTCAAGTAATATGGGAGTGATAAAATAATATGCGTATTACATTTCCTATCTATGACAATGACTCATCTATAAATGATTTTCCACTTGGTGTTGCGTATCTAATCTCGATGCTGCGAAAAAACGGTGTTCCAGATGAAGATATTGATGTGTTTAATATGGACGTTTATCATCACACAGATGAGCAAATGTTTGAATATTTAGATAAAGGTAACTTCGACGTTGTTGCTATTGGAATGATTGCAGGTTACTGGCAATTCATTCAGCTAAAGAGAATGTTTGTTGCTATTGATCGCCTTAAAAGAAGGCCTGTGGTTGTTCTAGGCGGATTTATGGTAACCCCTGAACCTGAATATTTTATGAGAAAATTTAAGGCTGAATACGTAGTGCTTGGTGAAGCAGAACTCAGCTTCCCAATGGTCATTGATTGCATCGCAAACGGGTCTTCTCCCGCAGAAATTCCCGGTTTGGCTTATTGGGAAGGTAAAAAAAATAAATGCGCGCCAAAAACCGATTTCGGATCTGGATACTATTCCATTTCCAGCATGGGACAAATTTCCTATTGAAAACTACGTTGGAAAAGTTCGCCTACCAGGTCTGCGGAGTAACCGCAATATGCCGGTTCTCACTAGTCGAGGGTGTCCTTATACTTGCGCTTTTTGTTATCGATTAGAAAAAGGATATCGCATCCGATCGATGGATAATATTATTGAAGAAGTTAAAATTTTAATCAGTAAATATAATTTAAATTCAATTTGCTTTAGAGACGAGCTTTTAATGGTCTCAGAAAAACGAACCGTTGAATTTGCCGAACGCATGATTAAAGAAGATCTAGGAATAAAATTTGATATTGATGGGCGACTTAGGGTCGCAAAACGCGCACCATATGTATTAAAATTATTGGCAAAAGCCGGCTGTGTATATGTTAATTATGGCGTAGAATCATTGGACCAAGATGTTTTAAACAATATGAATAAACTGCAGACAGTTGAGGAAATATATGATGGAATAAAGGCTACTCGAGAAGCAGGATTACACTCTGGCCTCAATGTTATTTTTGGCAATGTAGGTGATGACCGCGAAACCGCCCAAAAAACAGTTAACTTTCTAAAAGAATTTGATACCTATGCCGAAATGCGAACCCTTAAACCGGTCACACCTTACCCTGGATCACCATTATATGATTTAGCAAAAAGAAAGGGATTAATTAAAGGGTGCAAAGATTTTTATGAAAATAAACATTTAAATTCAGATCACCTCACAGCTAATTTTACAGATCTTTCTGATGAGGAATTTTACGATGTGCTTCTTGATTGTAATAAAGAATTAATTCGTGATTATTATAAGGCCAAAGAAGAAGATCAAATTCGAGCTCATGAACTCTTATATTTAGAGGGCGATACTTCATTCAGAGGTGTACGTCAATAGCTATAGGTTGTTAAATTCTGGTGAATAAATTTGATGTATATGTATTGCTATTTATTCATTCATAGCTCTGAATGTTAAAGGTCATATGATAAAAGAGTATTTCTATTTTTTTCAAATGAGAGAGCCTACTATAATATATGATTAAACCAACTGGAAGGTGATTTTGGTAGAGATGTGGATTAACGTGAATAAAGTTGATCTATTAAAAAAAAGTTTAAATAATGGAAATAAATAATGCTGTTATACTTGCTGGCGGTCGTGGTGACCGCCTTCGGCCTTTGACTGATAAAATTCCAAAACCATTGGCACCAATTAATGGGGTTGCATTTTTGGATTATCTGATTTATTCAATTTATCAGGTGGGTATTACTAACATTTTGCTTTTACTTGGTTATAAAGCTGATGTGATTGTGGCAAGATACAATAACATTCAAAACATAACTATTGAGTGTGCACACGGTACAGAAGAAGACAAGACCGGCAGTAGGATATTGAATGCATATGACCAACTGAATGATCATTTTCTACTCCTTTATGGCGATAATTACTGGCCTATTGAATTGGATGACATGCGGTTCAATTACCAACAGCTGAATGCCGCTGTAACAACCACTGTTTTTTCCAATAAAAAGGGTACCGGCGAATATGGCTTTAGGAATAATGTAGTGGTGGGCAATGACGGGTTCGTCGTTAAGTATGACAAGAAGCAGGAAACAGATGCTGCCAACGGGGTGGACATGGGTTATTTTCTGATAGCGAAAGAGGCTTTGGATCCCGAGATGTCCGGGAATGTTTCTTTCGAAGAAGACATTCTGCCGAAACTCATTGTTAAAAAACAGCTTGGGGCATATGTGACGGATACTCAATACCATTATATTACGAACATGGATACACTCAAGTCTTTTGAAACAGCGGTAAAGGAAAACAGTTTTGTTCCACTTCCTCAAAACTATTTCATCAAATCATGACGGATAGATTTTTCACCAACTATTTCGAACTCATGAATCAAAGTATTCAATCTGTAGATTATGCGTCGCTACAGGATACCGCAGACAGAATCAGGAAAGTTTCATCAGGTGGTAAGAAAATCATCCTGGTCGGTAACGGCGGCAGTGCCGCAATGGCCAGCCACGTTGCAGTGGATTTTACCAAGGCGGCAGAGGTTCGAGCTATTAATTTCAATGAAGCGGATCTGCTCACCTGTTTCGCCAATGATTATGGCTTTGCGCGGGTGTTTGAAAAAGCCGTTGAGTTCTATGGAGATAAGGGCGATTTGATCATTCTTATCAGCAGCAGCGGAAAGTCAAAAAATGTGCTTAAAGCTGCCCAAAAGGCTAAAGAAATGGATATGGGCATTATCACCTTTTCCGGGTTCGAGCGCGATAATCCCCTGCGCCAGCTGGGTGAAATCAATTTCTGGGTAGACAGCAAAGCTTATAACATTGTGGAAATGACCCATCATATCTGGCTCCTGGCTATTGTGGATTATATCATCGGCCATATTGAATATCCCGCTTCCTGAAGCAACCAATTAAACAATGAAAGTTTTAGTTACCGGTAACAACGGCTATGTAGGTACAGTTTTAACGGATGTTCTTATTCAAAAAGGATATTCCGTTACTGGGCTGGATGTGAACTATTTTGAGTCGTGTACCCTTGAACCGGTAAAACAGCATTCTCATCAGGTTGTAAAAGATATCCGGGAAGTGGACATAAATGAGGTCGCCGGTTTTGATGCCATTGTTCATCTTGCCGGTCTTTCCAATGATCCTATGGGTGAACTGAATCCTGGATTGACGGAGGAAATTAATTTTCGGGGGACTGTCAATCTGGCGCGGTTATCCAAAAAAGCGGGTGTCGAGCGATTTGTTTACGCTTCCTCCCAGAGCATGTATGGCATTTCAGATACAGAAAATGAGCTCGATGAAGATGACAGTGAAAAAAACCCAGTGACCGCCTATGCCAGAACAAAGTGGGAAGCAGAATTGGAATTAAAAAAAATGCACAGTAATGATTTTGTCGTAGCCTGTTTCCGTCCGTCCACTGTCTTTGGCGCCAGCCCTCGCTTCCGTAGTGACATTGTGTATAATAACTTGGTGGCCTGCGCCTATACCACCGGAAGAATTGAAATATTGAGCGACGGCTCACCTTGGCGGCCAGTTGTGCATGTTAAAGATGTCTGCCAAGCCTTTATTTCCGGATTGGAGGCGCCGCCTGAACTTGTGGGCGGCAAGGCTTTTAACGTGGGCATACCAGAAGGCAATTTCACCGTAAAAGAATTAGCTGAAGCCGCCCAGAGATCGGTGCCGGGCTGTGAGTTGGTTTTCCTGAATGAACATACCGATCCCCGAACGTATCGGGTAAGTTTCAAGCGCATTCTTTCTAAACTGAAGGACTATTTTCAACCGGAATTTGACCTAGACAGAGGCGGTATGGAACTAGTGGACTATTTTGATAAGGTCAATTTTACGGAGAAGGATTTCAGAGGAAGAACCTGCAATCGCCTGGCTCAGCTGAAATTTTTACAGGAAAATCATTCGATCAATAATCAGTTAAGATTTAGCCGCAATGAAATTTGAAAAGCTGGGAATAAAAGGAGCTTTCTTGATCCATGCCGAACCATTTGAAGATGATCGTGGTGTATTCCGAAGAAATTTCTGTGAAAAAGAGTTCAGTAAACACGGTATCGTCACTGCCGTAGCCCAGGCCAATATTTCTGAGAACAGGTACAAACATACGCTTCGGGGGTTCCACTATCAGGTTTCACCGCACGGCGAAGGCAAAACCATGACCATCTTAAAAGGTGGTGTTTACGATATTATTGTGGATTTGCGGAAGGAATCGAGGACCTATCTAAAATGGGTTTCTTTAGAGTTTTCAGCGGATACGCGCACCAGTTTTCACGTTCCTTCCGGATGTGCCAATGCTTTTCTTACCATGGAAGACAATACCTTGGTTCATTATTATTCCTCGTATCCCTACATGCCAGAAGCAGAACGGGGTATCCGCTACAACGACCCGCTGTTAAAATTTAAATGGCCCGTGGAAAAGCCAGTTCATATTTCAGATAAAGATGTAAGCTGGCCGGATTTTATAACAAATTAATTATTAATGAACATACTTGTAACTGGTGGCAACGGTTTTGTGGGCCAACATCTCATGAAAGAGCTGGCCGGCACGTCACACCATATTGCAGCAATTTTAAGAAATGAAATTCATAAATGGGACAATGTACAGGTTATAAATGGAAGCTTAAATGGTATTGAAAAATTTCAAGAAAAAATTAATCAATTCGATCCTGACGTAATCATCCATCTGGCCTGGGAAGATATTCCTGATTATTCAGCGTCAATTTCTAGAAGGAATCTGAATAATTCCACGGATTTATTTGACTTTATCATAAGCAATACAAACTGCAGAAAAATTTTAGTTTCCGGAAGTTGCTGGGAATACGGGAAAAAACAGGGTGCTTGCAAAGAATCTGACCCGGTAAATATCGACTCTTATTTCACCTGGGCCAAGCATTCACTAAACCAGTATTTATCCGTAAAGTGTGATGAAAAAGACGTGGCACTCAACTGGTTCAGGATTTTTTATGTATACGGTCCCGGACAGCGGGAAGAGTCGCTGATCCCGACAATGATAAAGTCAATTGCAGCACAAGGACTTCCCAGAATAAATACTCTCTTGAATAAAAACGACTTCGTTTATGTTGGAGACGTTGCCAAGGCATTTGCCAAAGCCGTAGATATCAATCTACCGTCTGGTGTGTATAACCTGGGTTCCGGGTATGCCACCAGTGTATATGATATTTGCCGGATTGTTGAAAAGCAGTTGCTGGGTAATGAAACTATCTCAAAACAGGTTCTGACGAACGGACAGCAGGATAAAACGGTAGATTTTTGGGCGGACATGGAAAAGTCGAAGATGTATGATTTTTCAATGACTACTACTATTGATACAGGGATCAATAATATGATAGAGACTAATTAAGATGAAATGTCCTGTCTGTAAGAATGAAAAAATATATCCTGTATTTAGGTTTGACAAAGCTCCAATTTATGGCCAGCGATATTATCAGACTCGAAAAAAAGCATTACAAGCTGAAACATCACCTGTTGATTTCGTACAATGTGAAGTTTGTACATTCCTATTCAATTATTCATATCAACAGTTAAGTTATCAGGTTTATATTGAAACAAGTCGTTCAGCTTCACCAAGGTTTAATCAATATTTGAACGAAGTTTCTAATACATTGTGTCAGCAAATGTCAGAAGAAGTGTCTGTTATTGTTGAGATAGGGGCTGGAGATTGTGAATTCGCAAAAGTATTTCAGCAACTAATTCCTAATTCTAATTACTATGCATATGATCCAGGGTGGTCTTCTATTAATGTGCAGAATGGGATAACAAAGTATCCGACATACTATGATTATGGAGTAAATAAGGATCCAGATTTGGTAATCGCCCGGCATGTTTTAGAGCATCAATCTGATGTTTGTTCTTTCATGAGCAACATCTTGCATGAAGAACCAAAGTATTGTTTCATTGAAATTCCGTGTTCTGATTTTGTGTTGAATAATAACTACCACTATTTTTCTTACGACCATTGTAGTTATTTCAATTTACAATCACTTAGGTTGCTACTGGAAAAATTCCAATATGAATTGCTATTTTCAGACAATGTTTTTAACAATGAATATTTGATCACGCTTTGGAAGAATAGTTCCGTCGATCAGAACTTTAACCATTCAGAACTTCAAGCATTTAGAACTTCAAGCAATCGGAAGATTTTCAGTTTCAGTGATTGGAGTACAAATATTATGGAAAAATTCAACGAAGATTGTATTATTTGGGGAGCTGGAGGCAAAGGAGTAATATTACTTAATATGTTAGAAATTGATTATAATACAATGCCCTTCATTGCCGAACTTAACCCAAAAATTTGGGGGAAATATATTCCTTGTACAGCTAATGAAATAATTTCTCCGAAACAACTTAAAACATTAAAACCGAAACAAATCTTAGTTTTGAATCCTTTGTACCGAGAAGAAATTTGTAATCAAGCCGATGCATTAGGGCTGAATTGCGAAGTAATTTCTATTTTTAATTGACAAATTATTAAGACATCATTTCTACTGATTGGTACAAGTAATATATTATTTTAGTTTTACTAACACACCAAAGGATGTTAGAATTGGGCTGCATATGAATTCTATACGAGATACTGTAATAGTATGATTATCTCTCGCACACCGTTTCGCATCAGCTTTGTGGGCGGCGGCACGGATCTGCGTGCATTTTATTGCAAAGAGTATGGTCAGGTATTGAGTACTGCAATCGATAAGTACATCTATGTTGCTGTCAAGAGGCAACATGATATGTGGGATGTTAAATATCGTATTAACTGGAGCAAAGTAGAATTCAAACAAACAATCGATGAAATCGAACATCCGATTGTCCGGGAGGTGTTGAGAATGATGGAAATTGATTTTCCATGTGAAATCACCACGTTCGCCGATATTCCAGCTAATACTGGTTTAGGATCGTCTAGTTCTTTTACTGTTGGACTTCTTCATGCCATATATGCTTTGAAAGGGCAAATGGTTAATAAATCTCAACTTTCCAGCCTAGCCACAAAAATTGAAGTGGATATCCTAAAACGAAACATGGGAAAACAAGATCATTACGCAGCGACCTATGGGAACATGAATATCTTGACATTCCACCCCAATGAAGATGTAAGTACTGAACCTTTATTAGTTGATAAAAAGATTAAGGGAAGACTGTTATCTAAACTTATGCTTTTTTATACAGGTCAAACTAGAGATGCCAGTATAATACTTGAAAAACAGATAAAAGAAACGGATAATAAATTTGACGTTTTGAAAAAAATGCGGGATTTAGTAGCTCCTTTTTGTGATAGTATTGTTAAAAACGATTTACCAACTTTGGGCAAGTTGCTTCATGAAAACTGGATGCTAAAAAAAAGCATAACATCCAAAATTTCAACTAGAGAAATTGATGAACACTACAAAAAAGCTCTTGATGCTGGTGCAATCGGCGGGAAGTTACTTGGTGCTGGTGGTGGAGGATTTTTACTTTTATATGTAGAGGAAGAAAATCAATCGCAAGTAAAAGAAGCACTTAGTGATCTATATACTTTAAACTTTGGTTTTGATACTGTCGGAACAAGGATTACTTATTATGACCAATAGTATAATAAATACAATAATCTCTGTTTTAGTTTTTTTACCATGGTCTTACACCTAAATAATTTTATCTGAGACTTGTAGCTATATAAAAAAATAATATATAATATAAGGATTAATAATGAAATTATTTATTACTGGTACTGAAAGTTTTGTTGGGAAAGAATTGATTAAGCAATGCAATAAAGATTTTGAATTATTTGGTTGTGATATAAATAAGCCTTCCGATCCCAGGTTCTATGAAGCTGATATTCGATCAAAGCACATCCTGGATATTATTCCAGAAAATGTGGATTCAATTATACATTTGGCGGCATTATCAACAGATCCTTTTTGCAAAAATAGAGCTTATGAATGTTTTGATATTAACGTAATGGGAACACTCAATTTGATAAATGTTGCAGAAAAGAAGAAATGCAAACAGTTTATTTTTGCTTCAAGTGAATGGGTGTACGACAATTCCACGAATGAAAAAGAGAAAACGGAAAAATCGATAATTAATATAGCTAACATCACGTCTGAGTACGCTTTGTCTAAATTGGTAAGTGAGGCAAATCTAAGGCAAAAATATCAGCACGGTTTTTGTGACACGACGATTTTACGCTTTGGTATTATATATGGAACAAGAAAAGAAAACTGGTCGGCCGTGGAATCGATTTTTAATTCTATAAAATATAACGATGAGGTAGTCGTTGGTTCCATGAAAACAGGTAGGTGCTTTGTGCATGTATCAGATATAGTAAAAGGAATAATCAAGTCAATAGGCTTGAAAGGTTTTGAAATAATTAATCTTGAAGGGAAAGACCTGATTACACTTGGGAATGTGATTGATATCGGCTGCAAGATTGTTGAGAAAAATATATCAATAGAAGAAAAAACCCCTGAGTCTATAAGCGTTAGAAGGGTTTCTTCTAAGAAGGCAAAAGCACTGATCAATTGGCGAACTGAAATTGAGCTTGAAGATAGTCTAAAAGAACTGAACAAAATTCTTTGAAATAGAATAATAATTTTGGAGAAAAATTATGGGTATTATAAACGCTGATATTAGGAAAACTATTCTTTGTATGGTAAATAAAGGCAGTGCAGGTCATGTGGGTTCTGCTTTGTCGATGGTAGAGATATTAAATGCAGTTTATAGTTTAGTAAATGTTCAGAAAATTATTAATCAAGCCGAAGATAGAGATCGTATTATACTGAGCAAGGGTCATGGAACGTCAGGTTTATACGCTGTGATGTTTCACCATGGACTTCTGTCAAAGGAAGCAATTGATTCTTATTTTTTAGATGATTCTGTTATGGCTGGACATGCAAGCCATTTTATAGGAAATGTTGAGCATTCTACGGGTGCTCTCGGTCACGGTTTACCTGTGGCCCTTGGCATAGCCCTTGGAAGTCTTTCAAAAGGTTACAATAACCGCATATTTGTTATTGTTGGTGATGGTGAACTCCATGAAGGTTCAAACTGGGAAGCGATTATGTTTGCAGGTCATAAGAAAGTAGGTAACCTATGTGTATTGGTTGACAAAAATGAACGATCGCAAATGGGTAATACGGCTGATGCATGTAGTCTTGATCCGTTAGCAGCTAAATTTGAAGCATTTAATTTTGATTGTTATGACATAAAAGATGGTCATAATGAAGTGGAAATGAAGAGTATAATAGAGAAAACGAATAATTCAGAAAAGCCAGTTGTGTTGATCTGCAATACCATAAAAGGTAAAGGAATTTCTTTTATGGAGGGTAATAATCTTTGGCATTACAGGCCACCAAAAGGTGAAGATTTCGATAATGCTTTAGCAGAATTATATTAATGAGAAACGCATTCTTTAAAGAGTTCAAAAAACTTATGCAAACAGACCAATCACTGTTTTTTCTTACAGGTGACACTGGTTTTAACTTGGTTGAAACCATATTTGATCAGGCTCCGAATCGCGCATTAAATGTTGGTGTGGCTGAACAAAATCTTATAGGTATTGCATCTGGGCTGGTTAATGTCGGTTTTATTCCAATTTGCTATGCCATTACAAATTTTTTGGTAGAAAGGTGTTTTGAGCAAATTCGAAATGATGTATGTCTCCATGAGTATAAAGTAATTTTAGTAGGAACATCAACCGGGTATGATAATGGGGCATTAGGGGCCACACACCATAAATTAGATGATATTGGGGCTATAAAAGTATTGCCTAATTTGAATATTTATTCACCAGGCGGGAAAAAATCAATGTCGGTCATTTTGAAAGAAGCAATTGCTGCAAAACATGCATCATTTATTAGAATTTCTAAAGGCGATCTAAAAGAAAACGGCACAATTACAAGCCCCAATCATTATATATATGAGGTACAAACTCCAGTTCTTGTAATTTCTCATGGTAAAATGGTCGGAAATGCAGCGTCAGCGCACAAACTATCACCTGTTTTTTCATTATACTCTATGGACCGGATTAAACCCCTTGATGATAAAGTGCTTATCGAATTATTTAATAGATTTGAAAAAATAGTTGTAATTGAAGATAATTTTCGCTCAGGTCTTTATAATTCTTTATGTCAATGGGCAATAGAACATAATATACAAAATAGACAGATTATATCGATTGCTCCGGAAGAAGCATACGATGATATCGTTGGCAGCTCAAACTTTCTTGAAGATAAACATGGTCTCTCTCCAAATAAAATCGGGGCTAGATTAAATCAAATAATCTCTATTAAGAATTCAAATTAGAATTATGTCTAATACACCTATTATATATAGAACCTATAAAGAAATTAATTGGTAAAAAGTTCTATATTTATTGTAACGGTGTTGCAATATGATATATTTTTGAATTGATATATAAGATAAAGTGAGGAATAAAATATTCTGGGTGACTGGATCTAATGGTTTTATTGGAAAACATTTGGTTCAAGAACTAGAAAAAAATAATTTCAAGGTCAAACGTTTTTCCAATAACAAAACTGTAAAAGATAATAAAGAGGTTATTGAGGAAAACAAATGTTTTTATATGGATTTTTCATCTAGATCAAATATTTATAAAATAATAGATATATATGGATGTCCTGACATATTTATTCATTTAGGTTGGGGAGATATGGAAAGCCCAATGTCAACTCTTCATTTAACTGATAATGTAAATGAAACTGAAATATTAATTGACACTTTTTATTCAGCAGGATTAGACAAGTTTGTTTTTATAGGTTCAATGAATGAATACGGTGCACGTCTTGGTCCTTTATCAGAAGATATGAAGCCAAAAGGCAGAATAACAAATTACGCAAAAGGAAAAATTCAGGTAGCGAATTATGGTTTTAATAAATCAAAATTCTATAATAAAATATTTATTCACATTCGGCCATTTTATGTTTTTGGCCCCGGTCAGCGCAAGGGTTCATTGATAAATGAATTATTTGAAGCGTCCCGTTCCAACCGAGAGACTAAGCTCGGGCCTTGTGAACATTTTAGAGATTACATTTATGTTCTTGACGTTGTTGAAGGAATTATAAGATTAAGCTACGCTAATGAATCAGGTACTGTTAATCTTGGGAGTGGATCATACATTAAGGTCAAAGATTTTGTTATTCTTTTTTGGCATTATTTGGAGGGTGATTTAGGGAGTTTAAAATTTGGAAGTCATTCATTGTCTGATGAAGAACCGGAGCAACCTAAAAGTTTTGCTGATATTAATCGGTTAAAGGCTATTACTGATTGGCAACCTTCCTTTTCAATCAAAAAAGGAATTCAAAGCACAATAGAATACTTAAATCAAAATCGTAATATGGGGACGTAGGGTTATCATTAGTTTTGGAGTAAAATTAACTATCATTAGATTCAATCCCCTAATATACTTCATTGAAGTTATAGGGATAATCGACCCAATTATTAAACTATATTTTTAGGGAAAAATATATGTTCAATACGAATATTGATGACTTAGCTCAATCTCTAATATCTAATTCCGTTCCAGTCGTATTGTATGGAGCTGGAGATTTTGGACAACTTGCTTTATTTGCTCTTAACAAACATAATATTCAAGTTGCTTACTTTTGTGATAGCAATGAAGACAAGCAAGGGAAATCGTTTTTGAACATTAAAACAATTTCTCCTGAGGACTTGTCTAAGCTGACTCCAGATGCGCATATATTTATATCAAATCATTATGTTACTCAAGTATCCACTTTGCTTTACAAGATGGGTTTTAAAAATGTACACTCTTGTGTAGATCTTTTAGAAAATACAGATTTTTCAGATAGCAATATTTCTAGCAGTTATTATAAAACTAACTACCAATGGTCTTCTTTAAAAATAAAAAAAGAAATAGCCATACATAAATACAGCTGTGATAAAGATGATAATAAGTCTTCTTCAAATTTAAATATTAAATATGTGGATGTAGTTATTACCGAACGTTGTTCAATGAAATGTAGAGATTGTTCAAATTTGATGCAGTATTACATTACCCCCCAAAATAGCGATTTTGATCTATTCTCAAAATCTGTGGACAGATTCATGGAATCCATTGATAGAATTGGTGAATTTAGGGTAATAGGTGGAGACCCATTAATGAACAAAGAAATGTTTAAATTTGTTAACAAGCTTGTTACATTTAAAAATGCTGACAATGTAGTAATTTTTACCAACGCAACTATTCTTCCAACGGGTGATAATCTGGAATGTCTGAAAAATGAAAAAGTGAACCTTTTAATCACCAATTATGGAGAATTAAGTAGGAAATATGACGAACTGATAGAATTACTTGATTCAAATAAAATATTGTATGTCGCTGAACCTGTTTCAGCAATGTGGCAGGACGTCGGCACGTTAAAATTTGAAGAGAAGACAATAATCCAACTCAATCATTTATTTGATAGTTGTTGTGCTAATGATCTTTTGAGTTTAATGGATGGCAAATTGCACAGATGCCCAGTCTCAGCTCATGGAGAAAAACTAGGTGCAATTCCACACTTTGAAGATGATGTAGTGGACCTTACTGAAGATAAGAAAGCAATTGAAGAAACACGAGAAAATTTAAGAGAATTTTATTATAATAAATCTCATATTCATGCCTGTAATTACTGCAAGGGAAGAGAATATGGTCATGGAGAAATTATATCTGCAGTACAAACCATAAAACCCTTACGGTTATCCAATTAATTCTAATCTCGATATTCTTTTCAGCGTAATAATACCAGTATATAATGTAGAGAACTATCTCTATAATTGTATTCAAAGTGTGTTAGAACAAGATTGCAAAAGTTTTGAGATTATCCTTATTAATGACTGTTCTAATGACAAAAGTGGACAAATATGTAATTCATTTGCCGAAAAAAATATTAATATAAAAGTAATTCATAACAATGAAAATCAAGGTGTATCCCGAAGCAGAAATATTGGGATTAATTCATCTATTGGTCGTTACATGATATTCTTAGACAGTGATGATTATTTGTTAGATGGTGGTCTTCCTGGAGTTGAAAAACTTGTTAAAGAGAAAAATTATCCGGACGTAATAGTCATCCAGAAGTTCTTAGCAAGGAGAGAGCCTTCTTCATTTACCAAACACACTTTATTTGGTGATCGTATTGCGAGCAGTAATAAGGCAGAGGAGGTTATTAGGAATTTTAATGAAGCAACTAATTTTTATGGTAATTGTTGGTGCCACATAGTAAAACGCGATCTAATTGTTGATAAAGAGTTAATTTTTTGTCCAGATGTGAGTTTCGCAGAAGACCAAGAATTTGTTGCTAAACTTTTTTGCGTTTCAGAAAGTTTTGCTTTTTTTAGGGGAACTTTTTATTGTAAAAGATCAGGCAGTGGCAAACTTACTCACAATTTGGATTATGTGACGGCTTTATCTTGTTTAAAGATAGTTGACCAATTGTGCAAATTCATTGAAGCTAACAATTTTTCAAATATAAAACTTGAATTTTTATTTTCAAGAATCCAATCTATTTTGGCCCAATTTATTCCGCAGTTAATTTCACTTAGTCGTAGTGAAATTCTCCAATTGTCAGAAAATATTATGAAAAATTATAAAAGTTTAGAGTCTGTGAGAAGTACCTCTATAGATATAGAACTTTTCTTTTTCCTTAAAAGATTTGATCCATATTTAGGGTTGTTATTATATAAACAATCGATTATTGAAGAGGTAATATTATTGATTGAAGAGATTGGCTATAAGGAGTTGTATCTTTTTTCAAATAATTTGTCGTGTAAGGGTATAGTGAAATTGTTCCTCAATGAAGGTTATCCAATTGAAGGGATTCTAGATAATGATGAAGCTGTCGCAGGTTTAACATTTTCTGGATTAAAGATTCATCCTCCATCATTCATTTCTGACAGACCGATTAAGGATTTAATGAAAATATCAGTTTTGATATGTAATCAAAATAAAAATAGTGTAGAAGCAATTTATAATCAATTATACGATATAGGTCTACAAAAGAATCAAATATCACACAAATTATTTCACCCTAATAGTGCTATGATTTAATTTTTTTTAGTGTTTAGATTCATAAAATCTTACCTTATTAGTACAATTCAATCCTAAAATTAGGATCCATTGCTATACTTATTTCAAAAGTCAATGAAGACCTTTCCTATCGGAGGTACAGGGTTTATCGGACCTCACTTTATAAACCTTGGTTTAAGTAAAAGACATGAATTAGTTTGTCTTCGACGTCCGGGTACCAATACTCGAATACCTTTAATAAAGGATTCTTAATGGGTGGGAATCATCCTATTATCTGGAATACGGTATACAGAAAATCGTGGAATCCTTTTCTCATACATGCTATGATTAAGAAGGCTGAAAATTTTGAAACAAATGAAAGATTACATTAACCGGCTGATTTATTTCATTGGTATTGCAAACAGTATAACATAAAAGGGAAGACGAAAGATACATAAAATAGAGTATAATGATTTGAGATTGAAAAATCTCTTGTTTCTGGCTATCTAACTCCATCATTGATCTTTGTTATGAAACAGCACTTTAGTTGGGTGCATTGGACGGTATTATGTTTGTGAGGCCGCATTAATTTTCGCTGATAACAGAGTGGTCCAGTCATGAAACACAGCTTAATGCACGAGGGGTTTTAAATAATATGGTTTCTGATTTGATTCGGGAGACACCACGTCACGGGAATATATTGATGATCCCCAGGAAAAACCATGATTGTTGATTCAGATCGTCAAGAAATCATACTGGATGATAAAAGCAAAGTATCTTTGTATACTCCGGAAGGTTTCAGGGCCCTATCTGATTTGTGGTTGAAGGTAGGGTGGGATCAGAAGTACCTGTACGGTTTTACTTGGATGGGCAGGCCAATTATTCAAAATCCTGATGATATGGTAAGAATGCAGGAGGTGATCTACTCAATTAAACCGAATTTCATTATCGAGACTGGTATTGCCCACGGTGGGTCTTTGATTTATTATGCATCTTTGCTTCATGCCATGGGTCACGGTCGCGTAGTTGGGGTAGATATTGAAATACGATCTCACAATCGAAAATCAGTTGAAGAACATGAACTTTTCCACCTGATTGACCTTATTGAAGGAAGTTCTACTGATACACTAGTACTTAAGCAAGTAGAAGATATTGTAGGGATAGGTAGAACAATAATTGTAATTTTAGACTCTGCACACGACTATGATCATGTCTTAAAAGAGCTTAAACTATACTCAGAATTTGTATCTGAGGGTTCGTATATAGTAGTCACCGATGGAAGCCAAGAATATTTACATGTAACACCCAGAGCAAAAAACGATTACCCTCGCTACGTTGATACTTGGGAAACGAATAATCCAAAAAGGGCTGTGGAAGATTTTTTGAAGGACAATTCAGAATTTGAAATTGTTGAACCAGAGTTCCCTTTTAATGAAGGTAATATTGATTTTCGAGTAACTTTATGGCCAACTGCGTTTTTAAAAAAGGTATGAATTTCTTAACTCTCAAAAAAATTACGATTATAATTCCAACTTATAATCGTTATCCTTATTTATTGAGGCTGTTAAAATACTATAATTCATACAATTTTAATCTAAATCTTCTGATAATTGATTCCAGTAGTGATGTATTGGAGATTGACGAGCTGAAAGCTTATTTAGCCAGGGAAAATGTAATTCATCAAAAATACGATTCATCACAACTTTATATTGAGAAGATTGCGGATGGAATTAGACGTGTTGATAGTGAGTATGTAGTTTTGTGTGCCGATGATGATTTCATTATACCTTCATCAATCGCCTCCAGTAGTGAGTTTCTGGATGAAAATCCGGACTATTCATCGGCGCATGGGCCTTACTTTCGTCATCCTAATGCAGAAACAGTTAAGAATAGTGATTTTGTCTTAAGAAAAGTTAAGGGACGTTCAATTTCAGAAGAATCATCAGCTGAAAGATTAAAATCTTATCTGTTCAGAATGACGGGCCATTGCTATCACCCATTTTATGCTGTTCATAGAACACATATGTTCAATTTCATTTGGTCAGAAACAGCCAAGTATAAATTGGATTTGGCTTTAACAGAATTATTTCCATGTTGCCTCAGTTTGATTTATGGAAAAATGAAAATTCTACCTGTTTTCTACTCTTCACGTGAGACAAATAATTATAATTGGTTGAATGAGGAGAGGTTCAATCAAATGTTTAATAAAGAAAAAATAAATAAAGGAATTGAGGTTATAAGTAGTCACCTTAGTGAAAAAGATAATACAACTATTGAGGAAGCTAGAGAGATCGTTGATCAAGGAATAAAAATTTACGAAAATAGGTTAAAGGAAAGATTTATTAGTAAAAAACTTTCAAACAAACGAGTAACTGAAGGATTAAATGATATCTCGTTATTCCATAGATTTAAGGATAAGATAAGACCGAGAGTAAGAATCAAGAAGCTGATTAATGATGTGAATGATTATAGATATAAAAATTGTCCCGAATCTATACGAAAGAATCATTTCGATGATTATATGCGGGTCCGTCGAGCTGTAATTGGGGCGGGGCTTACGTATGAAGAATTGAATCATTCCAGAAAAGATTCAGCAAATCAATTAAGCTACCTTTAATAAAAAGTTTCACATTTGCAAAAATTTATAAAGAAAATATTCTTTAATTTAATTGTGTTATTAAACTAGAATTAAGGTTTTCATATAAAAACGAAATAACATCTATTATCAGTAATCATAATACATTTTCAATTATTCTTACCGAATCATTCAAGAATTTATTGAGAGCAAAAAAAATTATATTATCAAGCAATGCAGTCATTGATTTGGCTAGACCTAGAACAAACACATTCTATTTTAAGAGTGACTGGGTTGAGAATATTTGTCTGAATAATTCAGATTTAATTTATATTGATGGTAATAAGTATACGGTAAACTCCTACGAGAAGAGTAAAAAGAAATTTTTTGATTGGGTCTATAGTATCCCCAATGAAAGAATCATTTCAGAAAATACGTTTAAAAATCTATTTATATATGATAATAATTTATCATTATGGTGGCTGACGAAAATATCACAAAAACAGATCAACAGAACCTGGGTAGCGTCTCTTTTTTATCAGATGGGAGCTATTGAAGGAATCCTAGATGATTACAAAAATGAAATTCTTAGCTCTAAGAATAGTTGGAGATTTAATGTTTTTTGTGATAGTACCGAAGAATTCAATTACGTCTCAAATTATATTATAAATTACATCAAAAATATTGATTCGGATTTAATTGATCGCTGTCATTTTATCAATTGTGAAAGGCACTCCAGCGATTCAAGAAAAAAATCTATATTTTACTTGAATTTGGCCTGCTTAAGAGCAACTACCGGCTTTTTCTTTAGAAGGTGGCAAATTCGCAAGGCAGAAAATAGACTTCCAAAGAATCCAGATTCTGATTTTAACCATCTAATCTTTACACAATTTACTATGGATTGGCTATTTAGTAAGGGTGAAAACGGAAATATTGTTGAGGAAACCTATCTTGGAGAAATTTATAATAAATTAGAATCAAAAAAATCTTCAGTAGCATATATTATTCAATTCAATCAATTTAATGATCTTAATAAGTGGAGGAATATTGATAATAAACCAAACTATATTATATTAAAATTAAGCAATTTTGATTTCTTAATGGTATGGATAAAAATAATAAAAAATCAAATTGCTTGGTGCTTAACATATCAAAAGTTATATAAGTCTCTCTATCATTTTAATTCTAATGCAAGTTTAGATTCGAAAGATAAAGAAAGAATTCTACTTGCTAGAATAGTTTTGAAAGATTTTTTGAATTTGATCAGTAGGGATTGTACTTACCTTTTGTACCACTATGAACTGTTTAATAAAGCATTGCCAGAGAATGTGAAATCTTTAATACTAAGAAAGGAATTCCATTCTCGGACTCGCGCAATAAAAGCGGGTCTTGTGAATAGGAAAACTAAACTTATTGGTGTTCAGCATTGCCCAGCTTACGAAATGTTCTATCATTACTCTATTTCTCCTCTTGAAACTGGGTTGAATAGTAATGATCAAAAATTGAAAGCCGATTTTATTCAGTTTATGCCCATTCCAGATTACATTTGGTTATATGGAAATTTTACCAAAGACACAATTATGAAACTTGACGGTTATCCTGGAATGAGATTGGTTGTTACTGGACCGACAAGAAATGATAATATGGTGAAACGATTTAATACATTATCTGATCAAGATAAGATAAACATTAAAAAATCTCTCAAGGTTCCTTTGGATAGAAAACTGTTATTCCTGTGTACTACCCGAACACGAATTCATGATACTATTTCGTTCATTTCTAACGCAATTAATATGTCTACCACAAAGCCTTTCCTTTTAATTAAAGCGCATAAGAATGCTGATATAACATTAGTTGAGGATGCTCTTAACAAAGGCAATAAATTAAATGATTGTGAAATTGTTTTTGGTAAGATTGATGAATTTTTAATAATAGCGGATTGTGTTGCATCTGGGGTGTCGACCGTTGCATTTGAATCAGCACTTGTTAATAGGCCGTATCTTCTTATATCAAAAGGAATTGAATTAAGAAATGATATTATATTTAATGAATCACCTGTGATTGTTCATTCAGACGAAGTAAATCATGCAGCAAGTACAATTGATACAATGATTTGTGATAAGAAATTCATAAAAATTTACACTGAATCAAGAAGTGAATTTCTGAGCAAATATATGTATAATGAAGATGGCCGTGCACTTGAGAGAGTTTATAATTTCACAGTAAATTTATGATCAACATTCATTTCATTATATACCTGTTGGCCAAGCGAAGACTCGTTACCTAAAAGAATGATTATATAATAAACATAAACATAACAATACAGCATGGAGATGCCTAGTTTTAGGATTCTCATGGGACCTGGATAATGGAAAAAGATGTCACCAAAGAAAGAAACTATTGGAATAACTATTACAGCTGTCATGCGAATGTTCATTATCCCACCTCCTTTTCTGAGTTTTGTGTGAATAAATATCTAAACAAAAAATCAACTATTTTGGAATTAGGTTGCGGAAATGGTAGAGACGCCTTTTTCTTTGCCGAACATGGGCACAATGTAATTGGAATTGATTTATCTGAAGTTGCAATTGAAAATAATAATAAAAGATCGAAGGAAATGAATTTGGATAGTTTAGCAAAGTTTGTTGCCAGTGATTTTACTAGAGATTTAATTAAATATGGTACTGTCGATGTTATCTATTCACGTTTTTCAATGCACACTATTACGAAAGAAGATGAAAAAGTTGTCATAAAAAATGCATTTGATATTATAACTCATGGAGGTTTATTCTTTATAGAATGTAGAACCATCAATGATCCATTGTTTTATGAAGGAAAAGAATTAAGTGAATTTGAAAGGTACACCGATCATTATAGAAGATTTATTGATGGAACAAAATTCCTGCACCAAATTATTAAGGTGGGTTTTCATGTCAAACTTTATATAGAAGATAGAAATCTTGCAAAATTCCATAATGAAAATCCTGTTGTTGCTAGATATGTAGTTACAAAATTTTAATTCCCCTTTTTTATGTTATATATATAAAGAATAAGATTATAGTGTTTATTTCCTCATTAAAAAGGCTATATACTTATCTTAATAAGAAAATGAATGAATATTTCTATTTTATTCAATCCATGATTTCATCAATTATTTTCATTTTCCTAGGTAGGTCATTAAATCTGGTAATTTTTGGTTCTAAGCATGGAAATTCATATACTGATAACAGCAGATATCTCTTTGAATGGATTCATCACAATAAACCCGAAATAAATTGCATTTGGTTGACAAGAAATGGGGAAATTGTAGAGATGCTGGAAAGCAGTGGTCTTTCATGCCTTAATATGTTTTCCTTAAGGGGGAGAATTGCTCTTAAACGTGCAACTGTTGGAGTGATTTCTCATAGTTTAAGAGATATAGCACCTAATCCTTTAGATGTTCCAAATTCAATTAAATTAATACAGCTTTTTCATGGACAATGTGTTAAAGCTGTTCGATTTGGAATGAACGAAGGGTTTGAAAATAATAATGAGGCTACTGAAAGGAGACTGGAAGCCAGGCTTGTTAGTTATGCTATTTCTACCTCTGATTTCATGTCAGATCTTTGGGAGAAATGTATGGAATTCGGTCGCAATAAACATGTAACAACTGGATATCCAAGGAATGATTGCCTTATAAATGTTCCTGAGATGCACGCAGATTTATGGAACAATTCTATGAATGGTAATGATTATGATAATGTAATCTTATATGCTCCCACTTATCGTCCTGGTAAGAAAGCTACTGAGTTTTTCCCATTTACTGATTTTGATGTGGTTTTGCTTTTAGAAATTCTTAATAGTACTAGATCAAATTTGCTATTACGTCCTCATTTAACTGATTTAAATCGTTATAATAGACTTAGAGAATTTTTAGAAGGGTTGGCCACCAATGAAAGAATTCACCTTGCAACTCATGATCAATTTGTTGACGTAAATACAATATTGCCATTCATCGATGTTTTAATCACCGATTATTCCTCGATGTATCACGATTTTTTGCTTTTAGATAGACCAATGATATTTGTTCCTTATGACTATAGCCATTACAAAAAACGCAGTGGTTTTCTTTATGATTATTTTGAGAATTTGCCTGGTCCATACGTAACTGATTTTGATGAATTCTGTAAGGAATTAAGAAAGACGTTAAATGATAGTAGTTATTATGTTGAAAAAAGAGTAATGCTAAAAAACAAAATTCATGAGTATACTGATTCGAATTCTTGTGTACGCGTTTCAAATTTGGTTGAAGATCTTTTATAATAATTCCACCATATCTAGGTTTTTCATCTCAATAATTAAATAAAATGTTCCAACATATCTACAATAATAAGCTATTAAATAACTGTTGATTTATTCCTTTCAAAAAAAGAAAGCTGTTACAGCAATGTTTAATTCTAAGAGGAAGTGATGCTTTTTTATGACCACCATATTGAACGAACTGCAGGTACAACTTTGGGTTATATTCTTAGGAGAAATTATGCAGACGAATACTTAAAAATAGGTAAGAAGGAAATGCTGAAATATTTTGGTAAGGCGCGAATTACCCCATTACCTAAGCCTGCTCAAATAAATTCAGGTGAATTAAACTATATTATTGATCAATGTGAGAAATTGCCCAAATGTATAGCAAGTGGTTATATATCTGTTCACAGCGGTGTTGAAAGTCTTAGGCAGCGATATGATAAAGTAAAAATTATCACTTTTCTAAGAGATCCAATTGCAAGGGTTCTCTCCCATTATTTTGCTCATCGAAAAAAATATCTTCATCTTGAAGAACTTCCAGTTCATATAAAATATGACTTCAGAAATGATATAAAAGAATGGATTCGAAATAGTGAATATAGTTCCTCAAAATATGGTTTTAAAGATTACTGCGAAAACCGACAAACTTATTTCATTGATAACGCCTTAAACATTGATGATGCAGTTCTTAGGATGAAAAATGACTTTTGGTTTGTGGGAATTGTTGAAAGATTTGACGAAGGACTTCTATTATTAAAGGATCAATTCAAAAAATTAGGCAAGAATTTTAATATCATGTATATACGGCAACAAGTAGTTCCACGTTCAAAACAAGATATAGATCAATTTGTTACGCCTGAAGTTATAGAAAAGTTAGAAAGTATGAATGGTTTGGATCAGCAGCTTTATGAAGAGGCGAAGAAAATATTTGAAGACAGGATTAAGACATATTCTGGGAATTTAGAATCTGATTTATTTAATTATCGTAAACAACTAAAACGATGGCAGATTTATCATAATCATGTCCCTCTTAAGATCAGAGAAATTATTGGTCTAGCTAACAATAAACTAATTGGAAGTAAGATTTAATTGTTAAGGAATTGACAACTAATAATCGGCCTATTATTATTTTTTGTAAGTACTTGAAATGAAACAAGTTGTAGCCTCATCTACCGGTATAGATATTATTGATGTCCCTCCATCAATCCTTGGGAAAGGAAATGTTCTTGTTGAGGTATACTACTCATTCATAAGCACGGGTACGGAGCTAGCGACATTACGTGCTTTAGATTCGAGTCATATTAAAAGTGATGCTGAAGGTTTTTCCAAAACTATATCAGACTCAAAAGAGTTTATAGGCAGGGTTGTTAATTATCTCCGGCAGCAAGGAGTAAAGAAAACTGTTGAGAGAATCTTTTCTCGAATATCTGAAGATGGTGTAACTAGCAATCGAATTATAACCCTCGGTTATTCATGTTCGGGCCGAGTCGTTTCTGTTGGTGAGGGAGTGTCAGAATTTTCTCCTGGTGACTTAGTCGCATGTGCCGGTGCAAACCGGGCAACGCATTCTGAATTGGTGGTGGTTCCGGAAAATCTTGTTATTCCTATCCCAACCGACTGTTCTGTGAAAGATGCATCTTCAGTAGCCGTTGGTTCTATTGCTATGCAAGGTGTTAGGCAAAGCGACCCAAAGATGGGTGAATTTGTGGGCGTTATAGGTTTAGGTTTGGTGGGACTTTTAACAGTACGCCTTTTAAAGATCGCGGGTTGCAGGGTATTTGGTTTAGATATTGATGATCAGCGGGTTTCTCAAGCAAGAGGTCTAGGTGCTGATTATGTCTTTTCTGATCCGGAAGACTTTAGTAGAACCCTATCTAACGAAACACATTTTAAAGGTCTTGACCGTTGTATTATTACTGCCAGTTCGGATAGTGATGGGATTATAGGCGTTGCTATGGAATCTACGAGAAAAAGAGGCAGGATTGTTGCCTTAGGTTTCGTGCCAATGAATATTGAAAAGTATCCATTTATGCGGCAAGAAATCGAATTTGTCAGTTCAAGCTCCTATGGTCCAGGAAGATATGACTATAAATACGAAGATCAAGGTCTTGATTACCCTTATTCATATGTACGCTGGACAGAAAAACGCAATATGATTGAGTATTTGAGATTGCTTGCCTCTAAGCAAATTGACTTATCTGCGATAGCTAGTGAAGAAGTATCTTTGTCTTCAGTAACTGTTGCTTATGATAAATTGAAGACAGGAAGCACAAAATCACGAGGTATTTTTATTAGCTATTCTTCCGATAGAACCCTTGAAGATAAATCGCGGACTGTTGTTCAGTTAGCACCAAGTTCAGTTTCGGGAAAAGTACGTTTGGCTGTTGTAGGAGCCGGGTCATTTGTTAGAGAGGTTCATTTGCCAAATATAGTAAAACTTAAGGGTCAAGTTGAGATTAGTGCTATCGTGAATAAGACAGGATCCAAAGCTATGGAAGTTGCAAAAGAGTGTGGAGCCAGCTATGCGTCCACATCCTTAGATGACATCCTTGCTGATGATAGTATTGATGCTGTGATGATTGGTACCAGGCATAATGTACATGCGGAAATGGTTTTAAAATGTTTGACGTCAGGGAAACACGTATTTATTGAAAAACCTCTCGCAATTAGCTGGGATCAGCTAAATCAGATCGAAAAATTTTACAATAGTAATAGTAGGAAAGCTCCTTTATTGCTGACAGGCTTCAACAGAAGGTTTTCCCCTTACTTAGTAAAGATAAATTCACACATAAAAAATAGAACAACGCCCCTTGTTATGAATTACCAAATTAATACAAAGTATCTAGAAAAAGATCATTGGCAAAGGAGTGAAGAAGGGGGAGGTAGAAATATTGGAGAAGCATGTCATATTTATGATGCTTTTACATTTCTTACTAATGCTGAAGTGGAGCATATTTCAGCTACTTCCATTAGGTCAGGAAATAATACTTTTGGGAAAAATGAGAATTTTGTAGCTACTATTTCCTTCAAAGATGGCTCTATAGGAAATCTTGCCTACACATCTCTAGGTTCGACAAAATATCCCAAAGAGACTTGCCACCTTTTTTGTGATCAATCGGTATTCTATCTAAAAAACTTTGTTAGTCTAGAAGTTTTTGGTGCTGTTGAAGATGTGTATAAAACAAAAATTCCTCAAAAGGGTCATTTAACAGAGATAGAAAGGTTTATCAGTGCAATAAAAGGTGAGGATGATTGGCCAATCCCACTTTGGCAACAAATTCAAGCTACAAAGATTGCTCTAGTCGTAGAAGACATAATTAACGGAGTAAATAGATCAAATTGACAAAAACGGAACATAAATTTAAGAACAACAAAATATTTACTATTGCTGAGGTTGCCCAGGCACATGAGGGAAGTTTAGGAATGGCACATGCATTTATTGATGCTGTCTCTAACACAGGTGTTGATGCAATTAAATTTCAAACTCATATTGCTGAAGCTGAAACAACTCACTTGGAACCGTGGAGGGTTAAGTTTAGTACTCAAGATAGAACGCGATATGATTATTGGAAGAGGATGGAATTTTCAAAAGAACAATGGCATGAGTTAAGAAAACACTCTGAAGAAGTCGGGATAAAATTTATAAGCAGTCCCTTTTCAATTGAAGCTGTTGATTTACTGAATAATATTGGTGTCTACATGTGGAAAATCCCATCGGGTGAAATTACGAATTTCCCAATGTTAGAAGCGATAATTGATACCAAGAAGGATATTATAATTTCTACAGGTATGAGTCCTTTAAGTGAGATTGATCATACAGTAAAATTTCTGAGTGAAGCAAAGTCTAATCTAACTGTTTTACAGTGTACTTCCATGTATCCAACCCCACCTGAAAATATTGGTCTTGATATGATTGGAGAATTTAGAAAACGTTATTCTTGTGACGTTGGTCTATCTGATCATTCTGGAAAAATTTATGCGGGATTGGCTGCTGCGACATTGGGTATTGATGTGCTTGAAGTTCATGTCACGTTATCAAGAGATATGTTTGGTCCAGATGTAACATCATCAATCACTATACTTGAACTTACTGATTTGGTTCAAGGAATCAGGTTTATTGAAAAAATGAATTTGAAAAAAATTAATAAAGATAAACTAGCCCGTGAATTAGAGCCAATGAGGAAAATTTTTACCAAAAGTATCTATTACAATAATGATATTAAAAAGAACGTAATATTGAAAAAAACCCATTTACAACTTAAGAAGCCTGGTGATGGAGTTGGCGCTGACCAATTAGAAAATCTGATAGGTCGAAAAATGAAAAAGGCTGTTCATAAAGGTTCAAAATTATCACTATCCGATATTGTATAGATAAAGTTTATAGCATATTTCAAACATTATGACTATTCATTTTATGGAATTTTTTGAGTTTTTCGCAATCATATTTAATATATTATTATTGAGGTAGATTCATAATGAGAAAAGTGTGTGTGGTTTTGTCAGCCAGGCCTTCTTATTCAAGGATCAAGAGTGCTTTGGGAGCAATTAATAATCATAAGGATCTTGAACTTCAACTTGTATTAACAGCTTCATCACTTCTTGATAAATATGGAGAGGTAATAAAAAATGTTAAAGCTGATAATTATAAAGTTAGTGCTGAAGTTTTTATGTTAATTGAGGGTGAAACATTATTAACAAGTGCAAAAACAACAGGGCTTGGAATAATTGAAATTGCAAATGTATTTAATCAGTTGAAACCTGATATTGTGGTCACAATTGCTGACCGATATGAAACTCTTGCTACAGCGGTTGCAGCTTCTTATATGAATATCCCTTTGGCACATGTTCAAGGAGGCGAAATAACTGGTTCCATAGATGAAAAAGTTCGGAATGCTGTTACTAGGCTATCAGATATCCATCTAGTTGCAACAAAGAATGCTGTGGAAAGATTGAAGCGAATGGGTGAACATCCTGATACTATTTTTTTGACGAGCTGTCCTTCAATTGATATTGCTTCATCAGTAAAAAGGAAAGAAGAATTAGAATTTGATATTATATCTAAGTATGGTGGAGTAGGTGCAGATTTGGATATGTCTTTAGGTTATATAGTTGTTTTACAACACCCCGTTACTACAGAGTGGGAAGAAGCTCAGGAGCAAGTTACAAAAACGCTTCGTGCGATTAGAGATCTTGATTACAACGCCATCTGGTTATGGCCTAACTCAGATGCTGGTTCTGATGGCATTTCAAAGGGGATAAGAATTTTTCGGGAGTTTGAACAAACAAATCGAATACGCTATTTCACACATTTTCCTCCTGAGGATTTTATAAGGATTCTCCAACATAGTAAAGGTATCGTTGGGAATTCAAGCGTTGGTATACGGGAATGTTCATATCTGGGGATTCCAACCGTTAATATAGGGTCTAGGCAAATGGGAAGAGAGAGAGGGAAAAATGTAATTGATGTTGGATATAATTATGATGAAATCAAAAAAGCAGTAAGAAAACAATGGGAAAATGGACATTATGATTCTGAGGTTTTGTACGGCCGTGGAGGAGCTGGGAAAAAGATTGCTGGTATACTAGCCGATATTGAACTTAGTATTGAAAAAAGCCTTAGTTATTGAATTTATATTTGAAAATAGGCTAGAAGCATTACCCATTGATGCTTTTAATTGTCGTGATCAGTTTCGATTTACCCGCATGCAAATATTAATTCATTAAAACTTGGTATCTGTTTTGCTAAAGATACTCAATGTGGAACCGGATAATTATTCAACGAAAGCCCGTGAAATACTGGCATCAATAAGTGAAGTTGTCGAGTGCAATTTATCTCGAGATAGTTTAGTGAATTCAATAAGTGAATATGATGTTTTGATTACACGCTTAAAACATAGTGTTGATGCTAAAATACTTGAGAATGGGAGACAATTAAAAGCGATTGTTACGGCTACCACGGGTTTGGATCATATTGATTTGAAATATGCTCAAGATAAAGGCATTACTATTTTGAGTTTGAAAGATGAAAACGAATTTCTACAAACAATTCCGGCAACAGCTGAACATACTTGGGCACTTATATTATCTTTAATTCGAAAGATTCCTCAAGCTTACAATTGTGTTTGTAATGGAGAATGGAATAGAGATCTTTTTAGAGGGAATGAACTGAAGAATAAGAATCTTGGCATTGTCGGGTATGGTCGAGTAGGTAAACAGATAAAAAATTATGCCTTGGCATTTGATATGAATGTTCATGTGTATGATCCAAAGGTATATCAATTGCCTGATGAAGTGATATCCTATCAGAAATTAGGAGATATGTTGAGTTCAGTGGATATTGTTACTCTACATCTTCCTTTGAATAAAGATACTTATGGAATAATTGGACATGAAGAGATTGATATTTGCTCAACTGGAACTTATTTGATTAATACGTCACGTGGCGATTTAGTGGAAACAGGTGCACTGTTGCGAGCTTTAGAGACTGGCCATTTATCCGGTGCAGCTCTAGATGTGATATCCAAAGAAAGAGATAACATGAGTTCTGAAAAAAAGGCTCTTGTCGAATATGCTAATAAACATGATAATTTATTACTGACCCCTCATTTGGGTGGCGCAACTATTGAATCAATGGAAAAAACGGAAATATTCATGGCAAAGAAATTTGTTAATTGGGTAGAAGAAGGTATGCTTATTCAATGAGAAAAAATATTTTGGGAATAATTCCAGCTAGGGCTGGGTCTCAAAGAGTCCCCAAGAAGAATGTACGATTTTTAAGTGGCACACCTCTAGTTGCAAGAGCAATAGAGTCCGCTCTTGGAGCGAACACATTAGATCGTGTGGTCGTATCATCTGATGATGAAGAAGTATTGTCCCTGGCCAGAGGTTACAAGGATGCAATTGTATTAAAGAGACCAAAAGAGTTAGCTCAGAGCAATTCACCAGCTATCGACTATGTAAAACATTCACTTAATTTAGTTGAGTCTAATGTTGAGAAAGTGGATATTGTTGCAATTATCCAACCAAGTTCACCTTTCACTTTACCGGACGATATTGATGGTACGGTAAATTTACTGAAAAATTCAGGAGCTGATTCAGCGGTTACCATTATGAAAGTTGATCATGCAATTCATCCAAAGAAACTCAAAATTCTGACTGATGACAGACTGCTCCCCTATATTGAAGATGAAAACGGCAAAATGATGGAATATGAATTATCCAATGTTTTTGTGAGAAATGGTTCGGTGTATGTAACGCATCGTTATGTGATTGAAACTGGTGTTTTCATAGGAAATGATTGTAGAGGATACTTGATGCCTAGAGAGCGATCATTAGATATTAATGAAGAAATAGATTTTTTGTTTGCTGAATTTCTTTCTCAGCAAAACATATTGAAATGAATGCCGTCATAGGATTTGGTTTGCAAAGTGAATGTAGTTTGGAAAAGTTGAGTAAGATTGAAAGAATTGATTTAATCACGATTTATAGATAGCAACTTGGGAACATTTGATAGTCAGATTGAAGATAGATTTAGTTTTGTGCTTATCGAATAGATATGAGAAAGGTTGAGTGATAATACTTGAGACGAAAATTATTTTTCCTGGAATAGGATGAAATACCGAATTGGTATTATAGGTCTTGGTGTGATGGGAAAACGACATTGTGAAGCTGTAAGAAATATACCTGAAGTTGAATTAACAGCTGTCTGCGATTTAGTCAAAGATAATGTTTCTGAAGTCGAAAAAAAGTATAATACCGCAAGAGGATATATCAATTATAATAACTTATTCAAAAAGGAAAAAATAGATTTGTTGATTGTTGCTACAAATGGACCGTTTCATGCTGAAATTGTAAAGTACGCAGCCAAACAAAGAGTTAAAAAGATTCTTTGTGAAAAACCGATGGCGACATCTCTCAAGCTTGCCAATGAAATGATTAATATTTGCAAGGATTATAATGTTGATTTGGCTGTTAATTATCACTTGCGATTATTGGGTTCTTATATAAAGTTGAAACAGATGATCCATGATAATATCATAGGTAGGATTAGTCACATAAGTTTTGAGCTAGGCGGAGGACAATTTGCTTCTAATGGGGGACATTTCATTGATTTAGCAAGATTTTTAACTGGCAAAGAAATAATTAGCGTTCTGGGTTTTATTGACAAAAAGGGTAATGACAATCCTAGAGGTCAATCATATTCTGATCCTGGGGCATTAGGCATTATATTTTTGGAAGGCAATATAAGAGTTCACTTTGATATGTTTGAAGATTATGGTATTCCCTCTTTAGTTAAAATAGTGGGTGAATTTGGACGAATAATTGTCGATGAACGGAATAATTCTTGGGAGATATCTGCCAGATCAAAGCAAGATCGTCATTTACCTTTGACAAGACGACCCTCACTAATCAAAATCCCATTTAATGGGGAGAAAATGGATATTGTTAATAGTACCAAACGTGTTATAGAAGAATTAATTTCAGAAAGTTCAGTAAGTTGCTCTGGTCACGATGGATTGAAAACATTACAGGCTATAGTGGCGGTTTATTATTCAAATATGGCAGGAAACCGGGTAATACACTTGGCTGAAGAAAATCCTCTTTTTGACCATGAATTTTCCTTCGCTTGAACAAAAATAAGGAAACCAAATGTCAAAAAACGATTCTAATTTAACTGTTCAACAGAGAGAGACGTTATTCTATTTTAGGCATAAAGCGGAAGAATGGTATAAGAAAGCAAATCTCCAAAAACAAAATGGCTTAAACATAATTCAAGAGAGAAATGCAATCGTTATGGAGGTGTTGAATTCAAGGCAGGAAGTTACTGAATGTTTAGATGTTGGCTGTGGAACGGGTGAGTTGGTTTGTGAAATATCTGACCGAGGAATAAATGCTTTAGGAATCGACTTTGCCGAAGAAATGATCAAAATTGCAATAAAACAATCGGCAAAAAGAAAATGCACATGCGCTAATTTTCAAGCGACATCCTTTTTTGACTACCCCACCCAAGAAAAATTCTTTGACTTAATTTCAGCGAATGGTTTTATTGAATATATATCATATAATGAGATGTTAGAGTTTTTTGATAAGTGCAATAAAATGCTAGTTGAGTCTGGTTCATTACTGTTTAGTGTACGTAATAGGTTATTTAATATTTGGACTCTTAATGAGTATACTGATCATGAAATTTCTGAGAATACACTTCCAATATTGTTTGCTGAATCAATAGCTCTAACTAGTGATATAAGTTTTGAGCAGTTCAAGAATATAGATGTGGATCATTTACCTGCACCTCATTTTAAAACAAGTAAATCAAGAATAAACGTTAGTGTAAGGAATCAATACACTCCGCTTCAATTGATTAATATTCTTCGGAATCATGATTATAAGACGATCAATATATATCCTGTGCATGTTCATGGTGTATTTCCAACTTTTAAGGAATCTATTGCTGAATTCCATGAGCAAATATCTTTACTGATTGAGAATAAAACTGAAAGCAAGAAGTCATTGATTCCTTTTAGTTCAACATTTATGGTTAATGCCATAAAATATTGAGTTAATTGTGAGATTAATTGTCATAACATACCATTATTTAGGCGTGGATCCGAACCCGTTTCCCGCAATTTATCCAATAAGCGAAAGAAGTTTTAAGAAGCAAATTGAAAAAATTGGAGAGAAATTTAATTTTGTTAGTCTAAAAAATGTGGTCAACCACATAATAGGTAACGGAACATTACCACAAAACAGCTGTATTTTAACTTTTGATGATGGTTTACGAAGCCAATATGAGATTGCAAGGCCAATTTTAACCTCTAAGGGGATTCCAGCAATATACTTTATAAATACTGAGCCTTTAATGGATAATAAACCTTCAACAATACATTTGATTCATTGGCTTCGAGGTAATATCAAGTCAGCTGATTTTAAAAGGGAGATTAAGAATAATTTGCGTGATTTGGGATTTGATATAGAAGTTTTATTTAAAACAAATGTTGATCTATTACAGAAAGTAAAAACTCAGTATCCATATGACAAAGGAGAAATTGCCCAAATTAAGTATACATTAAATTTCTTGATTGAATGGTCGGATATGGAGAAAATGATTGATAGAATTTTCTCTGATTACCACGGTAATTATGGGAAATTTTGCAAAGCATACTATTTCACTAAATCAATGTGTAAAGAACTGATTTTGGAAGGTGAAATAGGTACACATTTTCATTCTCACATTCCACATTCCAGATTTGGTTTTGATAAATTAAGTAAAGATTTGTTGGTGTCGTTGAATTATTTTTCTGATTGTTTTGGGAAAAATGTTAATGCGGTGAGCTATCCATTTGGTATTGTAGGTTCAGGAGTTAATAAATTAAAGAAAATTCTTGATACCTCTGGAATTAAGTTGGGATTCGTCAATACAAAGAAAATCAATTATGCACTAAATGATAGATTTTTTCTTTCTCGCTATAATACCAATGATGTTCCAGGTGGTTCACGACCAATTATTAGTTTTGACTAGAGGTAGTTTATTGAGATCTGAATTAAGATTGTGATTGTATTAATAATAAATCTCGGGGGAGTAATTTGAACAGAGGGGTTTGAATTTTCTTGATTTATTAATGAAGTATGGATTATTTTTTTATAACCTACCAAATTAGCCAGATGAAATATAATGAGATTTGAAAGATACATAATATTCTTGGATTCCATTCTTTGCTGATAGATGCTATTTCCGGTAAAATTAATAATATTTCCATTTTTTATATTTTCTTCAAAAAAAATGAAAAACTACATTTGCTAGTTATATGAAAATGCTAGGATTAATTGGCTATGGTCAAATTGCTAAAGAACATATTAAAGTATTTAGATCACTTAATGCTGAGGTAGTTGCATCTTGTAATAGAAGTGAAAAAGGGAAAAAGATGGCTTTTGAAGAAATGAGTATATTGCGAACATACTCTTCAATTCCTGAAATGATTGAGAGAGAAAAGCTGGACGGGATTATCTGCTGTGTCTCGTTCTGGAATAATTACAGTGTTGCAAAGGAACTCATTCCATATGGAATTCCTATTTTATTAGAAAAACCACCTGGGACCTCTTTGGATGAGGTAATTGAACTGAGAAAAATGGTTGCAAAATATAGTACTCCTTTGATTGTTGGAATGAATCGAAGACACTATTCCATATTAACAAAAGCAATTGATGATGCTGGCGGCCTAAATTCTATAGTGTCAGTGGAAGTAGTTTGGTCGGAGGAGCCACAAAAATATATTAATAGAGGTCTATCCTATCATCAAGTCTCAAGATTAATATTTTCGAATAGTTTACATGGTTTAGATTTAATCACTTTTTTAGCTGGGGGTATTATAGATCCTATAATAATTGCGCACTGTAATTTGTCGCCTTTTTCCTGGGAAATGTCAATGCAAGGAACAAGTGATAGAGGTGTAATAACATCATTTAATTCTTCTTGGATTCATCCTGCAAAGTGGTCTTTAGCACTCAATACACCTATCAAGAAGTATTTTTTCTCCCCTCTCGAAACATGTGTTATATCTAACGAAAATAAGCAAACAAAAGCCTTGTATCAGGACACTATTGACAATCAATATAAACCGGGCTTTTATGATCAGGGGGTACATTTTTTAGATGTAATCAATAAGAAAGTAGAAGGATCTGAACATAATATTGAATCAGTTATTCCAGCTATGGAAATAGCTGAAATGCTTACTAACGAGTGTTTTATTCAGGATAAAAATTCTGATTTTATAGAAAAAAAATCTAAACAAGATATTTTTATCTAAATAAAAAATGTACAAAGGTAATAAAATTTTGGTCGTTGTCCCTTGCTACAATGAAGAAACTCAGATTGCTAAGGTTTTACAAACTATACCTGACTATGTTGATTTCATAGTAACAATTGATGATCATAGTACTGACAGAACAGTTGAGGTTATTGAATCTTTTATTAAAAACGATGGAAGGATTGTTTTGATAAGACATGATGTGAACAAAGGTGTTGGAGGTTCTATTGAAGCTGGCTACGTATGGGCTCGTGATAACGGAATGGATATTGCTGTTGTAATGGCTGGTGATGGTCAGATGGATCCAGATGATTTAACAAAACTATTGGATCCTATTGTTGATGAAGATATTGACTATGCAAAAGGAAATAGATTATTTACAGGGGAAGCATTTAAGAAGATTCCAAAGATAAGATATTTTGGTAATTCAGTTTTGTCTCTTTTGACAAAAATTGCTTCCGGTTATTGGCATATTGCTGACTCGCAATGTGGTTACACTGCCATCAATCGAAAAACTCTTGAAATTGTTGACTGGAGTAAAATGTATAAACGTTATGGCCAACCTAATCAATTGTTAGTTATG
>Ga0187827_10001351_pt1 | contig 36297 bp, 24 predicted proteins | sample ETNtaG_39_FD_167969 | JGI IMG/M metagenome (GOLD analysis project Ga0187827, IMG submission 167969) | Marine microbial and viral communities from oxygen minimum zone, Eastern Pacific Ocean - ETNP2014_SV_150_PacBio MetaG (Illumina Assembly) | ecosystem: Environmental > Aquatic > Marine > Hypoxic...
GGATTATTAGATATACAGACCATGTCTTTAACTTAGGAGTAAATTATTACTATTCACTCCAGTACCAGTTGTGCATGTTGCCATACCAACTGTACCAACGACCAAGGTGGAAGTTCTCTAAACCCTTGGCTACACCGAAGTTCCTTCCCGAAGCAAAGAGGAATATGCGATAGGCATCATCATGCATAATCTGTTGTGCTTTGTGAAGTAGTTCAGTCTTCTTGGCGTCATCGAACTCAGAACCGGCAGCTAGGAGTAGTTCGTCCACTGCAGGATTGCAGTAGCGATTCCACTGAGCACCAGTTGTGTTGTCCGGTCCGGCTATCTCACTGCAGAGGAAACGGTTAGAGATCTCAGGATCGGGCGCGCGTAGTCCGTGCGACCAACCAGCCATCTCGTAAGTACCATGTGACCAAGTACCATTCATGTCATAGGTACCGAACAGCTCAGCACTACGTCCGTTCTCAATGTTCATCTTTACACCAACATCTTTGAACATCTGTTGTACCAAGAGCTGTACCTGCTCCCTTTGCAACACACCAGCTGTAGTGGTGTGCCTGAACTCTAGTGTTTCACCATCCTTGTCGACATAACCATCACCATCGCTATCAGACCAGCCTGCGTCTGCCAGTATTTGTTTGGACTTATCTGGATCATAAGCATAACGTTCTAGAGGAGCTGCCCATGGCGTACCGAACCACTCGGTGCCAGGATTGACTGCAGCCCAACCACCTAGGAGGTCTTCGATGATTGAGTCTTGATCGACAGCATGCTGTAAAGCAAGACGTACGTTCCTATCTGCGAAGAGAGGTGCTTGAGAGGCATCTGCATTCATTACATAACGCTCTCCACCAGCTGGTACCGTCTGAATAAGGTTGACACCAACGGTCTTTCCAAGCTCTTCGAGTTTCGGGATATTAGCAGAGCGTAAACCCCAAGCAATGTCAGTCTCGCCCGTTTCAAGCGCGGCTAACAAAGCCTCAGTACTTGGGAATATCTCGATAAAGAAGCGTTCTACTGCTGGCGCTCCACGCCAGTAATTAGGATTGGCCTCATATTCGATATACTCACCAGTTCTCCACTTCTTGATGCTGTAAGGGCCAAAGCCAATAGGTTGTCGCATGGCTTCAGATTCATCAAGACCTGGGGAGTTCGCTTCGATTACTTCCGAAGGGAAGATAAAGTCAAAGAGAATCTTCCAGGCTGGGAAAGGCTCAGCAAAATTGATCACAACTGTATAGTCATCAGGTGTGTCAATTGAACCGATTTTGTCATAACCCATTCTAGTGATCGGGGTATTGTCTGGGTTCATGATGGCATCCCAGGTTGCCTTAACATCGGCAGAAGTTACATCACTACCGTCATGGAATTTGATTCCTTCCCTCAGGTTATAAGTAACGGAACTACCATCAGCAGCTACCAGTCCGTTGTCCACAGAAGGCACCTCTAGTGCCAATTCACCGACCCATGCTCCAGGTTGGTCAGAGAACAACAAACCACGCTGAGATGTCTTTGAAGCCTCAAGCGAGTTACCACCCTGCGTGTACATGACGTTCAAGAACTCTAGCTCCTGATTCATGCCGAGACGAACTGAGTCTCGCGCAGATGTAACCGATTCAGTACCGCTGGAGGGTGTCCAGACAACATTGGGTGGAAATGCATCTTCAGAAGCAACATCTTCACCAGTGATTTGGAATACAGCTAGTGCTTCGCCAGTAGCGCAGTCACCCTTGTCTGTGCCTTTGTCAGCACAGCTGAGTTTACCTGTAATTCCGGCAAAGTTACGTGTAGCTGTAATTGCATCACGGAGTGCTTGGCGACCAACTCTAAGTGAACCGTCGGCGTTAACAAGTGCTACCTGTTCAATGGCGTCCATGAGAATATGGGTACCATCATAGGCATGTTCGCCGAATGGTCCTGGAGGTGGTTCTCCAGCATGATCTAAGTATTTAGCCTGATAAGCGTCCGCTGCGGCACCTTGTAGATATGGGCCTGACAGATACATACCAAGGGAGGCGTCACCTGCAGAGGGTGGGAATGGAGCTACAAGTAAGCCATCAGCTCCAAAGAGAGTTGTATTCTCTAAACCAGGAACCTCTGCTGATTGTGCCGCGATGAAATCACCTTCTGGTTGGAAGATGGGGAAGAACATTACATCGGGCGCATCAGCTGCTACTGTAGTAAGCACTGGGCGCATATCAGTATCGCCCTTATTGACTGCCTCGAACGCAGTTACTGTGCCACCTAGTTCTGCAAACACATCGACAAATACTTGAGCTAATCCTTGTGTATAAGGATCACCATCATGTATGGCCGCAGCTGTAGTCGCACCAAGTTCATTGATTGCAAACTGAGCTGCCATACGACCCTGGAATTTATCATTATGGGCAGTACGGTAGTAACCAGGTTGCCAAGTTTCACTTGGATTGGTTAAGGCTGGAGATGTGTTGCTCGGTGATATTATTGACAAACCAGCGCTACTGATAGCAGACATAGCTGCTGTCATAGCTCCAGAACAGGTGGTACCTATCACACCCACAATGCTTGGGTCAGCTGCCACTTTCTGGGCGGCAGTTTGTCCACCTTCAGCACTACACCCAGTGTCCTCGCCAGTTATAGTGATGTCATGACCATGTATCTGGCCACGTTCCTTGACTGCGATTTCCATGGCATTGCTAGCTGCTGTACCATACACTGCTGCGCCACCAGTGGTAGGCAACATAAACGCTAGGTGTATAGGGTCACCAGCGGCAATATCAACGAATCCTATTGCGTCTTCAGTCGGTTTTTCTACTTCCACAACTTTTTCAACTTCTACTTCTACAATTTTCTCTACTTCAACTTCTACTTCTTCTTTCACTACCTGCGTAACAACAACTTCTTTTTCTACCTCAACCACTTCTGGTTGACAGGCAGTTACTAAAAGTGCAAGTAGTAGTAGAGAGATCAATATATTAGATTTGAATCTAAACATAGAAACTTCCTCCTTTTCTCCTACACTGTATACTATTGTCTTAATTGAAACGAAAAACCTGGACGTCTATTATACCCCAAAAATAGGCTAAATTTTAAATTTTCCTAGACAGATGATGGATCAAAACCAGAGCAAACCCATATTATTACCTTGAAAGCACAAATATTGAGGTTATCCCTAGTCCTAAACCAACCAATTTAGTAATGGTAACAGGTTCACGGAATACAATAAACGCTAGAATCACTACCACTACAGTTTCCAATGATATTATGGGAAAGATTACGCTGCCTTGGCCACCTGATTTAATGGCATAAGCTACTGCGGTCATAGCAGCTCCGCCGAAAACACCGCCTAATGCAGCTGCTATCGACATTCGATTGGATAACACAAATGGTTGCTTTAGTATGAAATAAGTCACAAGAGTGAATAAAAACATAAATAGTGCATCAATCACTAAAAAGCTCGGTATATCTACTTTGTTTTCTAATCCCATTTGCCAAAAGAATTTCATTAATCCTCCGCACACGAGTGCAAAGATTGCTAGATTAATTGGCGTGATCATATTGTCTCCATTTCTAAATAAGTTTTGTGGTTTTCATCTTGTGTCAGATGAATACAGTTGGCGCGGTTGTATGTTCAAAGCTACTACAATCAGTATGTTGCCTATTATGGTGTATACGGCAATCATTAAACAGGCGATATCTATGGTGAATCCGTTATCAAGGAGTAGACCGATTATTACTGGACCTATCGCTGAAGCCAACACGGATATTGCCATCATAAGACTTTTGACTGAGCCTAGGTTTTTTACTCCATAGAGTTCAGCCCATAGGGCTGATGATGATGTATGAGCGTAACCCACGTTCAATCCCAGGAATACCATGTAGGGTAATACAAATATATAGTGATCAAATATGCCAATTGTTAGTGCAGCTAAAGCCAAAGGCACTAATTTATATTTTGCTACTTGTCTAGCACTAAATCTGTCGATCAGTGATCCTGCACTCAGCATTGCTACCATGCTGGTAGCAGCATATAACACATAATTTCCTGTGATCCAACTAGCATCCCATCCCTTATATTCTGCAATGTTGAGATGATGGAAAAAGAAAGCCGTTATAATCATAGACGTTGCTATGGTTCCAGGCAACAAAAGGTAAAATCTTACATCGCGCAATACCTGACTACGGGTCCAGTCTGGGACATCTGTACTTGTTTGGTTTGTGTCTGAGCCCAATTCTCGGAGATGTCTTGCATGTGTTTTCTCATGTCCCTGTAGAAGCCAAAATACTATAGGGATACTAATTGCTGCCAGGATAATTGCGGTACCTCCATACGTCCAGCGCCATCCATAAATAGCAATTGCGGCCACTGCCACAACAGGCAAAGTTGCCTCCGCAACTGACTGACCTAGAGATGCTAAAGCAAGTGCACTGCCACGCTCTTTGGCAAAATATCGTGCCATGCTGGTTAGACCGGTATGTGAGGCAAGAGCTTGCCCAGATTGTCTAAGCAAGAAAATGCCAAAGCATAGGGAAAGCGGCCCTCTTACTGTTGGTATGAATAGGCAAGCAGCAGTCATGAAGACACATACTACTAGACTGAAGTTTTGTAATTTGAAACGGTCTACTAGAGGACCGCTCCACAACATAGTTATTGCACTTACTAAAGTGCCTATCATGTAGATTGTGCTCCAGGAGGTATGGCTAAGATCAAACTCCAACTGGATTTGAGGTCCAAATACTCCAATAAAAAATGTCTGCCCAACACTTGAACAAAACACCATGACAAATCCGAATCCCAACAAGCGTGGATTAGTTAATAATAAACGTTTATAAGTTTCAATCATTTTTTGAAGTTAAATACAGACTAATTTGGTGTGTAAGAGAGAATGGAAGACAACCAGCGTTCTAGATCAGTCACTTCAATATTTTTACGCTGAGCAAGGCTACTGATTTGACCTTTGGTGATGTTGCCCGTGCTGAAATAACGAGATTCTGGATGGGAAAAATACCAACCACTCACACTTGCAGCAGGTGACATTGCATAATTGTCTGTTAAGCTGACATTGACATTCTTGGTTGCATCAAGTAGTTCAAACAATTTGGTTTTTTCTGTGTGGTCGGGACAGGCAGGATAGCCAGGTGCAGGTCGGATACCCATATATTTTTCGCTGATCAATTCTACATTAGTAAATGATTCGTCTGGACTATAGCCCCAGATATCCATTCTTGTTCTTTTGTGAAGCTGTTCCGCCAGAGATTCGGCCAACCTATCGGCTAGCGCTTTAATCATTATAGATGAATAGTCATCATCTAAATCTAAATAGGATTGTGACAGTTCTTCAGCTCCCAAACCTGTTGTTAACGCGAAACCGCCTAAATAATCACGGATACCAGTTTGCTTTGGCGCTACATAGTCTGCCAGACTAGACAGTACTGCATCTTCATTTCTATGATTTTGCTGTCGAATGTGACAAAGTGTAGTTAGTAATTTATTTGGATTATCGGTGCTATATATTTCGATGTCATCGTAGTTCACTTGATTAGCAGGCCAAATACCCACTACTGCTTTTGCTGTTAGAAGTTTTTTGTTGATTATCTCGTTTAGTAAGTCTTGTGCATCGTCAAACAATTGTCTTGCTTGACTTCCCACTATTTCGTTCTCGAAAATGTTCGGGTATTTTCCTGACAATTCCCAGCTAGTAAAGAACGGGGTCCAATCAATCGTGTCTATTAAGTCCTTTATTGGATAATCGTCAAATACTTGTATGCCTAGCTTGCGCGGAGTAGGGGGAACATATGACTTCCAGTCTATTATTAGCCCCTTCGTTTTAGCAATTTCGTAACTAAGATAATTTTGACCAGAGCGTCGTTTTTCAGTCCTTTCCCTGACGCCTTTATATTCATCTTTTATACCGGAGATATATGTGTCACGTTTCTCATCACTTAACAATGAGCTAACCACAGTTACTGCGCGGCTGGCATTAGGAACATAAACAACTTGATTGTTAGTGTAATGCGGCTCGATTTTTACCGCAGTATGCGTTTTAGATGTAGTGGCGCCGCCAATCAATAAAGGTATGGAACAACCTAGCCTTTGCATCTCTTTAGAAACATGTTCCATTTCCTCTAGTGAAGGAGTAATGAGTCCACTTAGGCCAACAATGTCGGCATTCTCCTTGCTGGCTGCGTCCAATATTTCTTCGCATGAAACCATAACTCCTAAATCAACAATTTCATAGTTGTTGCATCCCAGCACTACTCCCACTATATTTTTTCCTATATCATGCACATCACCTTTTACAGTGGCAACAACTATCTTTCCTTTATATCTCTTTTGTTCCTCTGCAGAGTCTTCTATGAATGGAGTTAAATGAGCCACAGCTTGTTTCATTACTCTCGCGCTTTTAACTACTTGTGGCAAAAACATTTTGCCTGATCCAAACAAATCTCCTACTACATTCATGCCGTCCATGAGGGGGCCTTCTATAACATGTAAAGGTCGATCAGCATTTTGTCTTGCTTCTTCTGTATCCTCAACAATGTGTGTAGTGATACCTTGGACTAACGCATATTCAATACGTTTCTCTACAGGCAATAATCTCCATTCAGGATTTTCCTCTCTTTCTTTTGATAATTTACTACCTTTATAATCATTTGCAATCTGGAGTAACTCTTCTGTGGCATTGACGTTAGTGTTTAATACTGCACCTTCAACTTTGTCGCGTAGTTCTTTCGGTAAGTCATCATATAGTGCTAATTGGCCTGCGTTCACTATTGCCATGTCTAGCCCAGCTTTGATTGCATGGTACAGGAACACAGAATGTATAGCCTCGCGTACCATATTGTTCCCTCGGAAGGAGAAAGATACGTTGCTCAGGCCACCAGACACCAGTGCTCCCGGCAAGTTGTTTTTGATCCATTTAGTTGTTGCAATAAAATCGATAGCGTACTTGTTGTGGTCTTCAATACCAGTAGCTATAGGGAAGAGATTAGGGTCAAGAATAATGTCATGTGGACTAAATCCCACTTCATTTACCAATATATCATATGAGATTTTGCATATGTTTTTACGGCGCTCTACGGTGTCAGCTTGTCCATCTTTATCAAATGCCATTACAACAACAGCTGCTCCATAACGTTGGCAAAGTTTTGCTTGCTTTACAAAAGACTCTCTACCTTCTTTTAGCGAGATTGAATTTACAATAGATTTACCTTGGTTACATTTTAGTCCTGTTTCGATAACATTCCAGTTGGATGAATCTATCATGAGAGGAGCTTTGGCTATGTTTGGCTCTAAGGCGATCATATTACAAAACCGTTGCATAGCTTCTACTGACTCAAGCATTCCTTCATCCATATTTATATCGATTATCTGTGCGCCTTCATTGACCTGCGTCTCTGCCACTTCTAATCCGGCTTCGTACTCGTTTTCCATAATCAGACGCTTAAATCTTGCTGACCCAGTAATATTGCAGCGCTCACCAATGTTCACGAACAGAGAGTTTTTAGTAATATTGAATGCTTCCAACCCAGCAAGGCGACAGCCGGGTTCTATATAGGGAATCTTGCGTGGTGGTTTGCCAGCAACTACATTTGAGATTGCTTCGATATGTTGTGGAGTAGTACCACAACAACCTCCCACTATGTTGATAAAGTCGTTTGCTGTGTAATCCGTAATTACACTTGCCATATGGTCAGGACTTTCATCAAATTCTCCCAGCTCATTGGGTAAGCCTGCATTTGGATGGACGCTTGTATAATTCTCGGATATACGTGATAGTTCCTCAATATGAGGTCGCAACGCGTCTGCTCCAAGTGCACAATTCAACCCTATAGAGATAGGATTAGCATGTATAACTGAATTGTAAAAGGCTTCCACTGTTTGTCCGGTTAATGTCCTGCCGTCTTTACCTGGTATTGTTCCAGAAATCATGATCGGTAGTTCATAATCTACAATATCGAACGCAGATTTTGCAGCAAAAATCGCTGCTTTTGCATTTAGTGTGTCGAAAACTGTTTCAATAAGTAGAATGTCTATATCTACATCAAGTAGTGCAATAATCGACTCCTGATAATCGTCCACTAGCGCATCAAATGTAATGTTGCGAGCAGCTAAATCGTTTACATCGTGCACTGTACAAGCCCCCCTAGTGGTCGGACCTATCACACCAGCTACAAACCTTGGTTTGTCAGGAGTCGTTGTAGTAATTTCGTCTGCAGCTTGCCGCGCTATCTTTCCAGCTTGACGGTTTATCTCGCAAGCAAAGTCCTCCAATTCATAATCAGACATAGAAGTTCGAGTGGCATTAAATGTATTGGTTTCAATAATATCCGCGCCGGCTTCAAGGTAAGAAGTGTGAATGTCCTTGATTAAATGAGGCTGTGTGATAGAGAGCAAGTCATTGTTACCTTTCAGGTCCTTATGAAAGTCTGCAAATTGTTTACCTCTGTAATCTGTTTCTGAAAGACGTAAGGATTGAATCATAGTACCCATAGCACCATCTAGTACCAATATACGGTCTTTTAGTGCTGCATGGAGGGCTGCTAATCTTTGTTTACGCTTCATTAAATATGTACATTGCAAAGTTCAATAAAGTAAGATTGTAACATGGACACTACCAATATTCTGTTAGTATATGAACCAATATTAGCACTAAAAATCGGTGAATATGTTGATCATGAAATCAGATTTACGTTTTAAAGATGTACTTTGCTGTCAAATCATATATACTTTTACAATGTTGGTGCTATCTTAATACTGCGATTAGTTGCCGCGTAAGAAATTAGTAGTTATCAATCTTGGCTGGGGTGAATCCCACATAATAATCAGCCGATATTACAAGTTTACTAGTGATTATTTTATGATGTCTAACAAGAACAAGAATGTGTACTTACGACTGATTGGATATTTGTCCGGATACAAGCGCTACGTTTTCACTGGATATGGAGCGATGATAGCTGCATCGCTGATTAATCTGTTGTTACCACAGATAGTAAAGAATGCTATAGATCAAGGCATTGCAGCGGGTAATATGGATTCTGTGATTAGGTCGGCTGCTTTAATATTGCTCATTGCTATTGTGCGTGGCGTGGCAGCATTCAGCCAACGCTATTGTGGAGAGTGGCTTACGTATCGGGTCGCCTATGATTTACGCAAAGATTTTTTTGATGCTATTCAATTAGTGCCTATATCGTTTCATGATGTAGCACATACTGGTGATTTGATGAGTAGAGCGACGAGTGACACTGCCGAGACTGAAAGATTTGTTGGGATGGGGCTTATGGATTTAGTCTCCGTGGTCATCCTTTCTTTTGGGGTTTGTATAGCTATGTTTTATGAAAGCTCATATTTGGCATTACTTTCAATCGGACCAATATTGTTAGTGCTTGTATTAAGCGTTCAATTTGCTGGACGAGTGAGACCGCTGTTTAAAGCGGTACAGGAACAAATGGGTATTCTTTCTACTAGAATGCAAGAAAGTATGACTGGGATCACTGTTGTGAAATCGTTCGCAAGAGAAACACATGAGTTTGAAACTTTCGAGCGTGAAAATGAGTCTTGGTTTAGAAAACGATATAAGGGTATTTTGGAGTGGGGAACTTATTGGCCATTGTTTGGTTTTGCGTTGGCTACTAGTGTATTTATTCTGCTGTGGTTTGGTGGACCCCAGACAATTGCAGGAGCCGTATCAGTGGGCAGTCTATTTGCGATGGTTTGGTATGTTTTGATGCTGAATGGTCCATCCCAACGACTAGGATTCCTAGTAAATTTAGCGGCTACAGCGGGAGCAAGTGCCACTAGAGTATTTAGCATAATAGATGCCGATGGGGAGGAGACAGAAAGATCTGGAAGATCTAAACTGGAAAATGTCAGTGGAGCTGTCATCTTTGATAAGGTTTATTTTGGTTATCGCTCTGGCCAAAATATCGTGAGTGATATTAGCTTTAATGTTCCCGCGGGTCAGACAGTGGCTCTTGTAGGCCCTACAGGATCGGGAAAATCAACCATTATCAATCTGATACCACGTTTATACAATGCCACCTATGGTCGCATCTTAATCGATGAAGTGAACATCAATGATGTGAGTTTATATGATTTACGCAAACACGTTGGTGCAGTCATGCAAGATATTTTTCTGTTTAGTACTACGATCAGAGAAAATATTGCCTATGGTGTTGAGGATGCTAGTGATGCAGAAATCGTGGATGTAGCGAAGGCGGCAAATGCTCATGAGTTTATATTGAAATTTCAGGATGGATATGATACTCGTGTTGGTGAGAGAGGTGTGTCTTTGAGTGGTGGTCAAAAACAGCGTGTCGCTATAGCGCGTGCTCTTCTAAGAAATCCAGCAATTCTTTTGTTGGATGATTCCACTAGTAGTGTAGATACTGAAACTGAGTATCAAATTCAACAGGCATTACGCTTGCTGATGCACGGCCGTACTACATTTATCATTGCTCATCGTTTGCTAACTCTGAAAGCGGCAGATCAGATCATAGTATTGGACAGTGGTAGTATCATCGAACGTGGTACGCACGAAGAATTGCTGGAAAACAAAGGAGCTTATCGTAATCTGTATGACTTGCAATTGCGTAGTCAAGAGGAATTACAGAATTTGTCTGGGTAAAGGCAAATCAATGAATAGAATGAGTAAATTATGTCTAGAATAGATAAATAATGAATATGACTGACTCCAAAGATACTGTTGAGGATCGTCTAGCAGCCCGCTCGATTCATGGGGCATCTGGCCGTAATTGGCTTTTCAGAAAAGGTGTAACTGCTGAAACTGCTGAAAGGCAACAGCGCGAGAACAGACTTGCTCAGTTTCTACAAGAAGATGAGGATGAGCTTCATGATAGTACTCGCGATGCGGCTTTATTGGCACGATTAATATCTTACATAGGTGCATACCGTCTCAAAATAATCACTGCTGTTGGTCTTATGATCGGCACAGCTCTTCTTGCCGTTATTCGGCCCTGGTTGGTTGCTCAGGCTATTGATAAGGGTATAAGGATGGATGATATGTACGCATTGCGAATGTGGACCTGGTTTTTTATAGGTTCGGCATTGGGTGAGCTAGTTTTTAATCGAGCTCGAATATTGATTATGGCTTATATCGGCACCAAAGTTGTATCTGACATGCGGACAAATCTATTTCAACATATGCACAAACTCTCGCTAAACTTTCACAATAACTATAGCGTGGGGAGGTTGATGAGTCGTTTGATCAGTGACGTAGGTGTGTTACAGGATTTTATTACATGGTGGTTCACTGGAGTTGCTAGATCAGTATTCATATTGCTAGGGATTGTCGTGGCTATGTTGGTAATGAATTGGAGATTGGCGCTTGTTACATTTGCGATTCTTCCATTAATGATTTTATTGACGAATTATTGGCGCCAGCGTGTGCGAAGTGTGTACCGAGCAGCTCGTCTTCGTTTGTCTCTGATAAACGGATATCTTAATGAAGCTATAACTGGTATACGTGTTACAAAGAGTTTTACTCGAGAGAAAAAGAACAAGGATTATTTCAAAGATCTAAACATGTCCTACTTTGATGCCAATGCTGAGACAGCACGACTAGCTGCCATATTTTTCCCTGGAGTTGACTTAATGGGGTCGTTGGCCACTGCGGTAGTCGTGGGTGTAGGTGGTTGGTTAGTACTAAATGATACATTGACCGCTGGTGTACTAGTTGCATTCTTGATATATGTGGATCGGTTCTTTGAGCCAATACGTGAGATGGCAGAGCGTTACAATATCTTCCAGGCTACTATGGCTGCTAGCGAACGTATATTTGGACTGATGGACACAAGCCCTGATCTGCTAGATGCTTCTGATGCAGTTAAATTGCCTACTGGTGCAGGACAGGTCAACATCGAGGATGTACATTTTGCCTATAAGAAAGGTGAGCAGGTACTTAATGGTGTGACGATAAATGCCGAGCCTGGTCAGACGATAGCATTGGTTGGTGAAACTGGAGCTGGCAAGAGTACAATTATCCGGCTTATAGCGCGCTTCTTCGAAGTAAAGGATGGTCGTATTTGTATAGATGGTCATGATATACGAAAAGTTACTATGGACAGTCTTCGGTCACAAATGGGGATTGTGTTGCAGGATACTTTTATATTTGGAGGTACCATCTACAGTAATATACGTTATGGACGCTTAGAAGCATCTGACCATGAGATTGAACGTTGTGCTAAGGCTATTGGTGTGCACGAATTTGTGGAACTATTACCTAACGGATATGACACAATCGTGGGTGAAAATGGTGTGAACCTTAGTATGGGTCAAAGGCAACTAATTTCATTTGCGCGAGCATTGCTTGCGGATCCTGTGATATTGATTTTGGATGAAGCTACCAGCAGTATTGATACTACACATGAAATGAAAATCCAGGCTGCTTTGAAAATACTGTTGGAGGGGCGTACATCGTTTGTAATTGCACATCGTTTGAACACTATTGTCAATGCTGACCAAATTGTAGTGTTGGAAGATGGAAAAGTAATTGAGAATGGCTCACATCAGGATTTGCTGGCAATCAAAGGTAGTTATTACAACTTGTATACTATGCAATGGGCCAGCAATATGTCTGACACCTAATCTCGACGAGGTTTAAGCTGGAAACCATCCAAATAATTAAACCTAAATTTATGTATGACTTAAACAATCTTTTAATCAATTGAAGTATCATTCCGGTTCCTCCTTAATGTTCTCCTCATAATCCCTATTTGGGAATCTATGAAAGGAGTGAAATGATCACGAGTTTGCACTCCTTTCCCCCATTAACAGTATCGTCAATAGAAAAATTTACGGATTGGTTCTTTGCTGGCATTGGAGATTGTTGGTGATATTGATTGCTAAATGCTGTCATCATATATAATAATATTGTTGTAAATTGTAATAGAGTCGTACTATCAACATGATACTAATTAGGTGGTGTATATATGACAATCCAGCATGACTCTGTGTGGAGAGCAAACGTACAATCTAGGAGTGTATCAGTTAATAAAATCCCACAGTCTTGGAGAAAGCTAGGAGGACGTGCATTAATATCTCGAATACTTCTGGATGAAGATGTAGCTGGATGTGACCCAATGGGCCCTGACAATAAACTGATATGGTCAGTAGGTCTGCTAGTAGGCCATAAGATTTCTTCATGTGATCGTATTTCACTCGGTGGTAAGAGCCCACTTACTAATGGAATAAAAGAAAGCAATGCAGGGGGATCGACTGGGCTATTATTGTCATATCTTGGTATCAGAGCTTTCATTCTTGAAGGTCAGCCTAGATCCGACGAATGGCAGATTTTACGTATTGACGATAAAGGCGGAGTTTTTGAGTCTGCCGAAGACATAGTTGGTTTGGGAGTATATGATGCTTCTGAGAAGCTTATGTATAGATATGGCAAGAAAGTGGGTATTACTTTGATTGGCCCAGGTGGTGAAATGGGAATGTACTCTGCTGGTGTTCAGAATTTGGATAAAGACGGTGTGGCTTCTAGGATTTGCGCTCGTGGGGGTTTAGGTGCTGTGATGGGTGCAAAAAGAGTCAAAGCAATTGTTATTGATGGTGCTAATGGTGAGAAACCACCGTTGGATAGACCGAAACTATTTAAGGAGGCTCGAAAACATTATACAGAGAAATTGCTTGCTCATCCTCAGACCAAATCTTACAGTGATTATGGTACTGCAGCTATGACTGCGATTTGCAACGGTTTCGGAGCACTACCAACACGCAATTTTTCGTCAGGACAGTTTGAACATGCTGAGGCAATTGGTGGAGAAACCATGCGTGAGCTAATGCTAGAAAGAGGGGGTGATAGTGACACATCACACGCTTGTATGTCAGGATGCATTATTAGATGTTCCAACTGTTTTGCAAGTACTACTGGCGAATTAATTGTATCTCCTGTAGAGTTTGAGACGATAGGGTTGGTAGGGTCTAATTTAGGCATAGATAATTTGGATGATATCGCTAGGTTAAATTGGGAGATCAATGACTTAGGACTTGACACAATTGAAGTAGGTGCCGCATTGGGAGTGGCTGCTGAGGGAGGTTTGCTTGAGTTTGGAGATGCGGACCGTGCTATGAAATTGCTGCATGAAATTCGCTCTGGAACTACATTGGGTAAGGTGCTTGGTAATGGTGTAGTTGCAACTGGGAGACACCTTAACGTGGAGCGGGTTGCAGCTGTAAAGGGTCAAGCTATGTCTGCGTATGACCCCAGGGCTATTAAGGGCAATGGCGTGACGTATGCTACTTCTCCTCAAGGTGCTGATCACACTTGTGGCAATTGTATTAGAGCAGAAATTGACCATCTCTCTCCGGAAGGTCAGGTGGAAGTATCGCGTGATACTCAAATCAAGATGGCTGGTTATGATACTCTGGGCGCTTGTTTGTTTGGCGGGTTTGGTTTTGCAAGTGCTCCTGGTGCACTTAGAGACTTGATGAATGGTCGTTATGGATGGGGTGTGGATGAGAACATATTATATGATTTGGGCAAAATCACTCTAAAACTTGAGATAGAGTTCAATCTTGCTGCTGGTTTTGGTCCTGCCGACAATAGACTGCCCGATTGGATGATGACCGAAAAACTACCCCCTTTTAATACAGTCTTTGATGTTTCTGATGAGGAACTAGACGATATTTTTGACTGGTGACGGCGATCTATATTTCATTTGTAGTTAGTCATATCATTGGATTTTGAACAAAAAAGCAAAGGTCTTATTGAAACAAATAGTATTGACATTACATGTCGAATATAGTAAAGAGACAACATATAATTTGGACTGACAAGAATCCTCTGGGTCAGATTATACTAAGTTATGACAATTATTTGACAACATATCCAACTCATGGTACCTTTCATGCATGCCTCATGTTTTGTTGAAGTCAGTCTGAAATAATTGTTTTCTAATTAAATAGAATAGCACGAACGGAAAGGAAGATTTGACTAACTATCTGAAAATATACTTCGTCAAAAACTATTAGCAAGAACTAAAGGAGGAGGAATTGATATGCTAAGAATTACTAGAATGTCAATCAGTTTTCTGGCTGTTGTAGGACTGTTGCTTTCATCTTGTCAGCCAGAGGTCGTTGAAGTGGTCAAGGAAGTTCCAGTGGAGAAAGTAGTAGAAGTTGAAAAGGTTGTAGAAGTAGAAGCAGGTAAGGGTGGTGACTTGATTATGGCTTGGGCTGCTAATCATGAACCAGCATCTATAGATGGCCAGATCGACCCATACCAGCCAGCTTGGTTGATAGACTCATATATAGCTGATCCGTTACTTATATTGGGTCCAGACGCAACATATCTTGGGGCTTTGGCCACTAGCTGGGAATCAAATGCTGATGCATCAGTATGGACGTTCAATCTGCGTAATGACGTGACTTTCCAGGATGATACTCCGTTCAACGCTGAGGCGCTCAAGTACAACATTGATCGTATACTGGATCCAGCGACACAATCACAGGAGATGGCAGCGCAACTTGGTCCAATTACAGAGGTAGAAATAGTAGATGAATTTACTGTAACCTTACATTACAGTCAGCCATATGTTACTGTGCTTGATGCCTTCAGGCGTGTGCCAATCTGGTCTCCTACCGCTGCTGAAGAGTGGGGTGTTCTAGAGTTTGACAAACACTTAGTAGGTACCGGACCTTTTACTCTTGAAGAATGGGTTCCCAATGATCACATAACTCTTAAGAAATGGGATGGTTATGGTGGTTGGAATTCGATCAGCAAGAATGCGGGGCCTGCTAATTTGGATAGTGTGACCATCCAATTCATTGGCGAAGAAGCTGTACTAGGTAGTGTGGTTAAAACTGGTGATGCTCATATTGCCATGAATCTACCAACAGCATATATCAACGATTATAGAGATGTTCCTGGCTATAGGTTTTACAAGGGATTTCAGGCAGGCACTGGTCTTGAGATGGTAATGAATATTAGGAATGCACCATTCGATATCCTAGAGTTCCGTCAGGCTTTGTTGTACGCTACAGACCAACAAGCTGCTAATAACCTTCTCTATGAAGGTAACTATTTGGCATCTTATGGCCCACTTAATACTGTACATCCTTGTCATTGGGAAGGTAATAGAGATTATTATCCTCATGACACTGCGAAAGCTGTAGAGCTCCTTGAATCAGTAGGATATACTGATGAGGATGGTGATGGAATTCGTGAAGCTCATGGTGTAGCGGGTATTGAAGATGGTACACCGTTGTCTTTCAGATGGACGATTTTGCATCATGCAGAATTGGGCGAGGCTATTCAAGCCCAGTGGCTTGAGTTGGGAATCGACATCGAGGTAGACAAAGTACCGGGTCCAGTACAACTAGAGCGAAAAGAAGCTCGTGACTTTGAGTTGATGTATGAGAGACAGCGCGGTCCAGATCCGAGGTTGATGGAGTTGATTTGGAATTCGGCTAATGACGTCAAAGGTGGATGGGCGTGGACTGGGTTTGTTGATGCTGAACTTGATGAAGCTACCAGCCAGATAATGAAAATTGGTGATTTCGATAAGAGATGCGAGCTTGCCCACACAGCTCAGAAAATTGTTATGGATAATGCATTGATGCTGCCGACACTGAGTCAGCCTGTGTTTTATGCTACTAGTGACAAGGTAATTGATTTTGAGATATCCTCTGAAGCCAATTATCACTTCATCCATAACACATATATTCTAGACTGACTAGAATAGAGTAACTTGTAGTACAAACTGGTTGGTTGTAATCCCGATTTCCGTCGGTTTGCAGCTGACCAGTTTTAGATTATGGCTATAGTAGATGTATGTAGCCTTGATTTATGACTGTAAACACAAATCATAGGAGTTAGAGTTGGGTTGTAGCTACCATAGGTCAGAAAGACTGATTTTGTGTGAGTTTGTGTTGGTTTATTAAGGCGGTGAGTTGTTTGATATGTCTTGTGCAAATATTATATCTATAGAATATACAAATTAAATTATGCTTGCTCAATATATAATGAAAAGGGTGCTGCAATTAATCCCAGTATTGTTCTTAATATCTCTGATGGTTTTTTCCATTATGCATGCACTTCCTGGGGATCCGGTAGGACTAATGTTGGCGGGTTCTGAGAGTGGCTCGGTAAGTCCAGAACGGATGGAGGAATTGAGTGAACAAATGGGTCTTAATGACCCATTACCAGTTCAATATTTCCGTTTTCTTAGAGGTGCTGTAGTGGGAGATCTAGGTACATCTGTAAGATTGCGTCAACCTGTTACTGAACTAATATTAGATAGATTTGGTTCGACAATTGTTCTAAGCATGGGTGGAATGAGTTTTGCTTTATTGATAGGTATGTCCACTGGTGTTGTTGCCGCGCTGAAGCAAGGCACCTGGTTTGATACGTTAAGTATGATGTTCGCCTATGTTGGGGTATCCTTGCCGCTGTTCTGGCTTGGCCTTCTAATGATATTAGTGTTTTCGTTTTGGTTGGATATATTTCCTCCTGCAGGTCAAGCAGGGTGGCGTTCGTTGATCATGCCTAGCGTTACTCTAGGGCTTGTATCTTCCGGGGTTATCAGTCGTCTTACTCGAGCTTGTCTAATCGAGGCATTGGTGGAGGACTATGTACGTACCGCTCGTGCGAAAGGTCTTCCCAAGACTTTAATATATGTTCGCCATGCGCTCCGTAATGCTTTGCTCCCAGTTGTAACTATTGTTGGACTCCAGTTTGGTGGTATGCTCGCCGGAGCTGTGGTCACTGAAACTGTTTTTAGTCGACCTGGATTAGGGCGTTTGGTAGTAAGTGCTGTGCTATGGAAAGATTATCCTCTTGTGCAAGGTATAGTGTTGTTCATGTCTACTGGATATGTTTTAGTAAACCTAATTGTAGATATTACTTATGCATGGCTAGATCCACGTATTCGGTATGGATGACCATGGATACAGTTGAAAGCCGGAGGACGCTTAACATTAACCCAAGCTTTGTTATAGGGATTAGCATACTTATTGTTTGGATTGTTATTGCTATTTTTGCTGATCAAATATCTCCTTACAACCCGATAAAGACTGTAGCGGGTGCTAGAGAAGCTCCGTCCGCTAGTTTTTTGTTTGGTACTGATCGTTTAGGAAGAGATGTCCTAAGTCGTGTAATGCATGGCTCGAGGATTTCGCTAATGCTTGGCCTTATTAGTGTTTTGATTGGTGCGATTGTAGGCACATTGTTTGGCATACTTTCAGGATATTACGGTGGATTGATTGATACTATTATTATGCGGATAACGGATGCCATGTTGGCTTTCCCTGGAATCTTGCTAGCCCTGGTGGTTATTGCTTCACTTGGCACAGGAATCATCAAAGTTATGATAGCTGTTGGCATTTCCACTATTCCTATCTACGCACGATTGATACGTAGTACTGTTCTTACAGTCCGGGAGCAACCGTATATTGATGCGGCTACGCTGCTTGGCGTACGTGACATAGTTATAATGTATCGGCACGTGTTACCTAATACATTGGCACCACTGATTGTTCTTTCCACTCTACAGGTCGGTAATGCTATAACTATTGGTGCAGGATTGAGTTTTCTAGGTATGGGAGCTCAACCCCCGGATGCAGAATGGGGTCTTATGGCTGCTACTGGTCGTGCTGTTTTAGGTAAGGCCTGGTGGATATCTACTTTCCCAGGCATTGCTATTCTTACTGCAGTAATGGCCTGTAATCTGTTAGGAGATAGCTTAAGGCGAACTATAGATCCTAGGATCCGTTTACGTTAATAATGTGCGAAACATGACTATGATTCATGTGGGTGTTGTCGGTGGAGGACAAGCAGGAGAGAGGCATCTAAACGGATTTTCTCAACTTCCTAATGTTAAAGTTGTTGGTATAGCAGATACTTCAATTCAGCGCAGGGTTGAGCTAGCTAATCAGTATAAAGTCACTGCGTATGAAGACTACCGAAGCATGATTGACGCTGGTGTAGACATACTGGTGGTGTGCATACCTCATCACAAGCTTTGCTCAGTAGCTATGGAAGCCGCTAATGCTGGTATCCATGTTCTGGTTGAGAAACCTATGGCCACTAATGTCGATGATGCGCAGTTGTTGGTGTCTACATGCAAGCAACGTGGTGTAAAGCTCGGAGTATGTTTTGTTCATCGCTACCGTATGGAAGCTAAGAAAGCTTTGGAGTGGATGACAGAAGGGAGCATTGGTAATGTGAGCGTAGCTAGTGAAACTATGATTACTGCCCAGCGACAGCCTTTACCAGAGTGGCTTATGATACCAGAAATGTCGGGAGGGGGTGTCATGATGTACAGTGCTATCCATGCAGTGGATAGGCTCTGCTGGCTATTAGGCGATGAAGTGGTACGAGTCACTGGACGCTGCGGAGGTATAAACAATGATGTACTGGTGGAAAAAAATTGTACCTGCCTGCTTGAGTTTGGCAGAGGGACTACTGGCATATTACTTTCTGCCAGTCATAACACGGGGACTAAAGGGCTGTGTTGGGAAACTAATCTGCATGGTAGTGAAGGTATCATTGCTGTGCGTGCACGGGAATGGGCACGACTCAGTTCTCTGGAGCACACAAAGTATTGGCATTCCGAAAATCATACCTCTGAACTTGGACTCCATTACAATTTTCAGATGCAAGCAGAAGATTTTGTTGACGCAGTCATTAATGATCGCGAACCAAGAGTTACGGGTCAAGATGGACTGCATGCTCTAAGTATTGTTCAAGCTATTTACTTATCCAATTCTAAGGGTGTTACCCAAACTGTACCTACTATTGCCGGTTAGGTTTTTGTTAAGCTGTACTTGTGACACGAGGTGAACCAATAATATGACTACTTTGAAACAAAAGTTCGTGGGTATGCAGATAGGCCCTATAAGTTTTGTGGACGAAGGTGTAAACAATGTACTAGACACCTTGCAAGGACGTTTTGGAATTGACACTCTTCTGATTGGCACAGTTAGCTGGCTAGGGCTAAAGATTGGCCGAAGTATTTCCTGGGATATAGACGGTTGGCCAGATCATGGCGTATCGGAGCCAGCAGATGTACAAGGAGGCTCATACCTTAATTACAGACCAGAATACTACACCAATACTTCCATAGAAAACTTTCGCGCTCCAGATATTGGTATGCATGGTAAAGATATTCTTGATATGGTTATTCCTGGTGCTAGAGAGAGAGGTATGCGTGTTATCCCGGAGCTTATGGAACCATTGTTTAAGTATTCTGGTCACGGATCTGCACAAAGTGTTCCAATTCCTAATCTTCCACAGTACTTTGAGATAGATCACCTAGGACGTATAAGTGGGGAGCCTTGTTTGGAGAATCCTGCTTATAGAGCTTGGTGGCACTCGATCATTGAGGATCACTGCAGAAATTATGATATTGATGGAATTATGTGGTGCAATGAAAGGCGGAGTCCACTAGATAGACTGATAGCTGGTATGGCTCCCACTTGTTATTGCAAACATTGTGTTCAGAATATGCGACAACACAATATAGATGTCGAGAGTACGCGACTAGCTTGTTCGAATGCTTATCGGTACTTTCAAGAGGCTAGAGCTGACACGGAATTTGCCGATGGAGCATTAATTGAGTTTCTACGATTGCTTTTTGAGCATCCTGAATTGCTATTGCTTGAAAGATATTGGGTGAAACGAAATAAAGACTTGGATCGCGAATTATATGGGATTACAAAATGGTGTGACCCGAAACTGGAATTTGGTTTAAATGTATGGAATAGAAACCACTTTAGTCCAATCAGAAAAGCACAATGGCCTTGGAAAGACGTTGTCGATTATGCAGATTGGGTGAAACCAATAGTGTACCAGCATCAATCCGGACAAGTATATGTGAAGGAGATGACAGATTTTCATAAGAGCATTCTGCGTGATTTTACACCAGAGGAATTTACTCCCATCATGTATAAAATTCTTGGAATTAACGAGATTGGATGGGATGATCTTGTTTCTACTGGAATGGACGCTACAAGTTATGTGGGCGGACAATGCAAAGCAACCGTTGATGTTTTGCAAGGCAAATTACCTGTGTATATGGGGATTGGTGTTGATGCACCGCGAGTTGTGGAAGATCAGGCTAAGTGTACTCCTGAAATCGTATATGATAGTGTTCTTGCTACGTACAATTCAGGTGGCGCAGGGGTAATTTTTTCCCCTAATTATTCAAGTATGAACCTGAAAAATCTTGATGGTGCTGCACGAGCGTTAAAGGAGATAGGAGTATGGTAGTAAGAAATTTATGTCTTGTTGATTCAAATATTCACCCATCAGTTGTGGAGAGCATAGAGAGATTAAGGGAGAAAGGCTTGGGTGTTACTGAAGATCTATCTGACTGTGTGGGTATAGTGACTCAAGACAGAGACGTTGATAGAGCTATGATTGAGAAAGTGGGTGATCAACTAGAAGCTATTGTTGTACTTGAGCCTAGCGTAGCTCATGTTTCTAATACCGATCTTCCTGTTTATCATATTGACAATTTAGCATTGTTAGGTGTTGCAGAACACACAATTCTGTTGATGCTTATGCTCAGCAAAAAGATGGTGTGGGTGCAAGACATGACTAAACGACAGGCATGGACAAAGGAAGTTGGAGAGCCTGAGCTAACTGATCAGGCCAAATATGGTTTTAACTGGATTGGCATGAAAGACTTTGGAGTTCTTTGTAATAGCACAGTAGGATTGATAGGACTGGGGTACATTGGGAAGTGTGTGGCTCGTATGCTTCAAGCTTTTCAAGCTAATATTATCTATAACAAGCGAACTCGTTTGTCGCCTGCTGAGGAAGCCAGCTTAGGGGTTCAATGGTGTGAATTACCCCAACTATTAAAACTAAGCGACTTTGTATCACTTCATCATCGATTTGAAGATGGTGCAGATGGAAATGATAACCAGTTTGATGCCAATGCATTTAGTCAGATGAAGTCGACAGCTTTCTTTATTAATACAGCTAGAGGTCGTATGGTGGATGAAGATGCATTGTGTAATGCACTAGAATCTGGTGAAATAGCAGGGGCTGCACTAGATGTATTTAGACATGAACCATTACCTAAGGACCACCCGTTTTTTGACATATCGTCCGAGAAACTCATAATTACTCCACATCTAGCTGGAGTACCAAGTCCTGACGCTGCTAACTTGATTTCACAGAGAGTAGGTACCATATTTGGATGTAGTGCCTGAATATATTTTACAAAATTGAGGAATAAGACAATGCCAGAAGCTCCTTCATGGAAATTCCAACCAGTAATTGGTAGTCTAGTGTCAAAGGTACCTGTTTCTATAACACTTAGAGGTAGGGTGTTTACCGGTGTCGATGATAATGTGATAGAAGATGGTTTCGTAAGAATAGAACATGGTCTTATAATCGAGGTTGGTATTTTTGAGGAAGAATTACATCTACAGGACAATGATGGTGATAATGAAATTATCGAGACCAGTGGGACTATCCTTCCAGGTCTTATAAACAGTCATGTGCATCTTGCATGGGATGGAATTCACGATTTGTCTGCTCAAGCATTGTATGACGCTCCGGAAATTAGTGCTTACAAGTGTGCTAGCAACATGTTGGTTAGCTTGCAGTCTGGCATTACAATGGTGCGTGACATGGGTATGAATACTTCGAACATTTACGCAAAACAGGCTATTGAACAGGGTATTCTGTCTGGACCACGTATAATTATATGTGGAGAGGCAATTGTTCAGACAGGTGGTCATACATACTGGTGTTGTCGCGAAGCAACTGGAGCTGATGAGATGAGACGTGCAGTAAGGGATCAGGTGCGAAGTGGAGCAGATTTCATTAAAATAATGGCTTGTCACGACACGTTAGAGTTTACTGATGAGGAATTAGCAGCGGTAGTAGACGAGTCGCACCGGAATAATATGCCTATAACGGCTCATGCGACTTTTGACGCTGCGATTAGTCGCATGGCCGATTTTGAAGTAGACATTATTGAACATGGTGGCAACATGTCAGCTGATACTATCGATCGTCTGTTGGATAGAAATATACCTATTGTTACTACTTTTGCACCCTTAGTGATGCAGAGCAAACCTGAAGTAGCTCGTAGATTTAATATCCCTGAGTGGAAAATCAAGGAGCGACAGGCTGCTGTTGCTGACAAAGGGCGTTATGATAGCTTAGTTAGGGCATCTAAGGCTGGTGTGAGAATTGTCTTTGGGACAGATGCTGGCAGTCCTGCTGTTGGACATGATGTGATAGTTCCTGAACTAGAGTTTATGGTATCTCTGGGTGTTGTGGAAGATAATACTGCTGCTTTAAGAAGTATTACAAGCGTTGCTGCTGACGTGCATAGTGTTGGTGAAGTAGTTGGTACTCTTGCAACCGGTAAAGAAGCCGATATTGTGGTGGTGAATGGTAATCCGATTGAAAACCTGAAGGCACTTGCAAATGTCAAAATGACGTTTGTTAAGGGTCGACGGCTAATTTGATCAACTTGCACAATTTATATAGCACATTCTAGTGTTTGTTGTTTTTTAGGATACCATATTGAGGGTCAAAACCCATGAATAATGACCAACCAGTGAAACTACTCTTAGTTGGAGCCGGTAGTCGTGGTCAAGTGTGGACAAAAGTATGTTCGGAAGCAACTAACGTTGATTTAGTGGGGATAGTTGATCGAGACTTGGATCGTGCCGAACATGCGAGATCCTCATATGCAAATCAAGATACTCTGATCGAACAAGATATGGAGCGTGCACTTAAGGCTACTCAACCAGAAGCCGTTCTTGTAGCAACACCCCCAAGCACACATTATACATTGGTGAACTCAGCCTTGTCAGAAGGCAAACATGTTCTTTGTGAGAAGCCGCTTTCAGAAGAGATATCGGAAGTTGTAGATCTGGTAAATCAGGCAGAAGAATGTAATCTAGAGCTGCTGGTAGGAATGAATTTCAGATATTTAGCAACATCGCTGCGTATCAGAGAGCATGTTGAAAACCAATCTTTGGGAACTCTCAGTCATGCTCAGTTTACCTATATGCGACATCGTGATGGTACTCGCCAGGATTTGAATGACTATCCACTGCATATGCAATACCCCATGTTGTTTGAGCAAAGCATTCATCATTTTGACTTGCTTAGGTATTGCTATAAATCGGAAGTACATTCACTGGTGGCAGATTCTTGGAAGCCAGCTTGGAGTACATACAATAATGATTGTTGTGTTTCAGTGTTATTTAGACTCGATAATAATGTGCGCGTCAACTATTTGGGGACTTGGACTGGCAGCTGGAATAAAATGGATTTTAGATGGAGGAGTGAATTTTCATCTGGAGTTCTCATCCAGGAATCGCAGTTTGACAATCTGATGCGAGTTGAATTTCAGCCTAAACTGGGTTTGGAAGGCGCTAGATTTAAAGAAGCAAATGAGGCAGAGCCCTATTGTACAGAGAAATTAGCACAGTGTGTTCCGTTTATTGACGATAGCAGTATGCTGTTGGATGAGCTAGTAAGAGCAATAAGAGGTCAGCAAGCACCAATCACAACTGCAAGGGATCATCTTCGGAGTTTGAGCTTGGTACCGGCAGCAATTCAATCTATCGAGAATAAATCATGGGTGAATTTACAGGAATATCAAAAAAGTATTGGTATTACATAATCAATAAACAGATGAAGTGAAAAATACATATAAATATACATAGGTATTGTTGCGATATGGTCAAAATTGGATTGGCTTGGCTTGGCATAGAAGATGGGCTTTCCAAAGTGTTTAAATGGTTTGAGAATAGGCAAGACTATGGACACATTCGACAGTGATACGATACAGTAAAGATCTGTTGAGTTGTAAGTATATTTCCAGAGGGTTCGAATAAATGTATGTGCCTGTATATGATTTGCAGCTTGAATACAAATCATTAAAAAATAGTATTGATCGGGCGGTCCAAGATGTGCTCGAAAGCGGAGTTTATGTTTTGGGCGCTCAATTAAAGGAATTTGAAAAAGAGTTTGCCGAGTTTTGTGGCTCTCGATACGTGGTAGGAGTGAATTCGGGCACGGCTGCAATACAACTTGCATTAAGAGCAGCAGGTGTTAGTACAGGCGATGAGGTAATTACTGCTCCGAATACAGACATATCTACTGCCTCAGCAGTAAGTCATTGCGGGGCTAAGGTGGTTTTTGCAGATGTTGATCAATGCACGCTTACAATTAATCCGATGGAGATCGAACATCGTATTACTTCCCGCACAAAAGCCATTCTTCCTGTACATCTTTTTGGGCAAATTGCAGATATGTCTGCCATTCGTGCAATAGCAGATAAACATGATCTTATAGTAGTTGAAGATGCAGCTCTTGCTGTAGGTGCAGAATACAATGGTGATATTGCTGGTACTCTGGGAGATATTGGTTGTGTAAGCTTTGCTCCTGGCAAGATTCTGGGCGGAATAGGTCAGGGTGGGGCAGTCATATGTGACAGTGTTGATATCGCACATGCGGTACTAAGTCTTCGCAATTATGGCAAAGAGTATAGAAGTGATGAAGTACAGCAAAACTTTGCTGGAGCAAAGCTGACCAAGTTTGTTTACGAAGGATATAACCAACGACTCGATGAAATACAGGCTGCTTTTTTGCGTGTTAAACTCAGTGTTTTAGATAATGCAATTGAACGGCGACTGAAAATTGCTGGAGATTACTTCCAGTCTTTAGGGGGCCTTGATATCACACTGCCATGTGCTATAACTGATAGGCGCCATGTTTTCCGAGCATATACAATATTAGTCAAAGATCGTGATGGGCTTGCGAGATATCTAGAAAGCAATGATATAGGAGCTGCTATTTACTATGCGCCACCATTGCACTTACAAGGAGCATTTGCATATTTGGGTTACAAAAAGGGTGACTTCCCAGTAGCTGAGTATGCTTCTGCAAATATGCTGAGCATTCCTATTTATCCGACGATGACTGATGCTCAGGTGGAACACGTAATAGAAAAAATTCGGCACTATATAGATTAACACTATTAAATATAGGCCATGTTTTTGTTTAGAGCATCTCAAATTTATCTAGATATTGAGAGTATAAAATCACTATTTCTACAAGTGAGGAGGTAACTATGTTTGAATTATTGAAGACTTTGACAGAGATACCTGGAATGATTGGGCATGAGGATTTGGTACAAGATTATCTGGAAGAACAATGGCATCCATATTGTCAGGATCTATCTCGAACTTCAGTTGGTAATTTGGTTGGGAGAGTTGGGGGTAATGGACCAAAGCTGCTGGTTGCTGCTCATGCTGATGAGATAGGAATGTTGGTCAAAGGAGTATCGCCAAGTGGCATGATATGGTTAGCTGCTAAGAATCGTATTGCTGGTAGACCTGGTAGGGACATTCATATGCTTGGTCACAAATGTGTGATTCAAACTTATACTGAGTTGGTTGAAGGCGTGTTTGCAACTGTAGTAGGACATGTCGAACCGCCTGACCGGCATGAAAGAGCTGGAATCGGATGGGGAGATTTTTTTGTCGATATAGGTGCGAAGTCAGCAGCTGAGGTAGCAGAAGCTGGTGTTCAAATTGGTGATGGCGTGGTTTGGACACCTGAAACACGTAGATTGAGAAATTACTTGGTTGGTAAAGCTATGGATGATCGGGCTGGTTTGGCTATAATAACTACTCTTCTAGAAAAGATTGGCAAAAAATCGACAGAGCAATATCAGTATGAATTGTATGTAGCTTCTACAGTGCAGGAAGAGCTTGGTCTTGTGGGAGCACACTCATTGCAGAACCAGTTCGAGTTTGACATGGCCATAGCTATTGATGTAGGACTGGCAGGGGATGTTCCAGGTGTAGACTCTAAGGAAATAAATTGTGTTTTAGGCAAAGGTCCGATAGTAGTGAGGCATGATGGAACTGTTCATTATGATCGGAATATTAGTCGTCAGATGGCTGACTCAGCAAAACGACGAGATATTGAGGTTCAATTTGCTGTGTTCCCTCGGTATTCAAGTGACGGGATGGCTTTTATCCAGCATGGTCTTCCCACTGGTTTGCTTGCGTTTCCTGCTAGATATACGCATAGTCCATATGAGATGGTTGCAAAGAATGACTTAATCAATTGCGTCAGTCTCTTGGAAGAATTTATATTGTCGTAGTGATTTGGAGTGTCATTCTTAGCAATTTGGTGGTTTGAGCAGATGTAATATTGGGAGGAGGATAGGATTATGACAACATATGCTGTTGGAGCAATTTTCAATGGTGAAAAAGTGCTTGAAAAGAAATTTGGATGGATTATACGGATTGCTGATAAGACAATAGCAGACATTCAACCACGTTCAGAAAACAAGGAATTAGAAGGGGGTATTGTTGACTTATCAGATTATAGCGTTGTACCAGGTTTGATAGATGCACATATACATGTGGTTATGGATGGAGACCCTAATGAAGATAGGAGAAACCTTAGTTTAGTAGAGCCCCTAGCTCTCAGTGGTATACGTGCATTATCCAATTCTCAGCAACATCTAGACAATGGTGTGACTACGGTGCGAGATTTAGGTGCTTGGAAAGGTGTGGATGGAGCAGTGCGAAATGCTATTCAATCTGGCATAGTGAAGGGTCCTAGAATGGTTGTCTCCGGTCGCGGCATTACAACAACTGGCGGTCATATGGATCCTCGCAAATACACCGGAGATCGAATGCCAGTCGACTTAGTATCCAGCATAGGCATTATTGCTGATTCTCCTTGGGAAGCGCGCAAAGCAGTTCGGGAACAGCTATTGTTACCAGCTGACGTAATAAAATTAAATGCTACACTTAGTGAGCATGTGCGGAGATATGGAGGCCAATGTAGTCCTGAGATGGGATTAGATATGTTGATTGCTATTTGTGATGAAGCCCATGGGGCCGGAAGAATGGTAGCAGCTCATTGTCATGGAGGAATTGGTGTGACATGGGCTATTCAGGCCGGAGTTGATACGTATGAGCATGGAAGATTTATGACGGATGAACAATTGGATATAATTGCAGAAAAGGAACGGTTCTTGGTACCGACTTTAAGTCCTGAGGCACGTAGGATAGATCTAGGTGATGCTCCATCGGATCCTGAGGTTGCCAATTGGTATTCTATGGCCACTGAAGCAATGTATGATACAGTGTTGCGGGCTTCTAGGGCTGGTGTCAACATTGTTGCTGGTACGGATGCAGGTATGCCACATGTGTACCATGGTACTGTATCTTATGAAATGAATCAGCTTGCAGTAGCTGGTCTTTCAAACATCGATGTTTTGCGATCTGCCACTTCGGTTGCAGCAAAAGCACTTGGGCTGGGAAATGAGATAGGACAAATAAAGGAAGGTCACGTAGCAGATTTGATTTTTGTTAACGGCAATCCATGGGATGATCCTAAGATACTAATGGAGAGGAGCAACATTGTAAAGGTATTACATAATGGCGTTGAAGTATAAATTTCATAACATCATGTGAATTGATTTTATAATGAGCAAAGAATTACTTTTACAAGTTCAGGGACTGACTACCAGATTTAATTCTGGCAGAGGTGTTGTGCATGCTGTCAATGATATTGATTTTTCACTCAGTGTTGGTGACGTGCTTTGCGTAGTCGGAGAGAGTGGTTGCGGTAAGACTGTGACTATGCTCTCATTGCTTGGGTTACTGCCAACTAACAATGCTGTACGAAGCGCTGAACGCATACTATTTAATGGGCGAGACATACTGTCAATGAGTGAAGAGGAGATGCGAAAAGTACGAGGTAGGGATATTGGAATGGTGTTTCAGGATCCTATGACTTCACTAAATCCTGTTTTGACTATAGGCCGACAGCTGATGGAGGCAATGGAGGTACATCAAGGATTGTCGTTCAGGGAAGCACGGGACAGATCGATAGACCTTTTGAGAACGGTAGGAATTGCTGATCCCGAACAGAGAATGAGTGATTATCCACATCAGTTCTCTGGAGGAATGCGTCAACGAGTGATGATTGCTATGGCGTTATCGTGTGACCCAATATTGCTCATTGCGGACGAGCCTACCACAGCTCTAGATGTTACTGTCCAGGCACAGATTCTTGGGTTAGTGATTGAATTGATGAGAAAGCGTGAGATGGGGCTAATATGGATTACACATGATTTGGGAGTGGTGGCTGAATTGGCAGACTGGGTAGCTGTGATGTATGCTGGTCATATTGTTGAGTATGCCACAGTAGAGCAGATCTTTGCCGCTCCGAGGCATCCATATACAATTGGTTTGTTAGATTCAATGCCCAGTTTAGAAGGCGGACGTTCAGAGAGGCTGTCGGTAATACCTGGACAACCACCGAATCTAATATTTCCTTCTGATGGCTGTCCATTTGCTGATAGATGTAGTTACGCATTTGACAAGTGTTCAACGGCACTACCTAGCTTAATGGAGATAGGTGAAGATAGGCAGGTGGCATGTTGGTGGGATGTTGAATTAGATATGGAGCAATCTGTGGAGGATAGATGACTTCATTTGTGGAAGTGTTGGGTTTAAAAAAGGATTTTGCAGTGCGTAGAGGAATATGGCAGCGTCAAGTAGGTGCGGTTCATGCAGTAGATGATGTGAATTTCCAATTAGATCGTGGTAAGACATTGGGCCTGGTTGGAGAGAGCGGATGTGGCAAGACAACTGTGGCAAGGATGGTTGTACAACTTTTGAGACCTACTCAAGGCCAGGTATTATTCAAGGGAAAAGACTTAGTGTCTATGAAAGGCAGCGAATTGCGGGAGATTCGACCAAAAATCCAAATGATTTTTCAGGATCCATATGCTAGCCTAAACCCTAGGATGACTGTTGGTACGTTGATTGAAGAACCACTAATTGAGCATACGGACATGAGTAGGTCGGATCGGCATGAGAGAGTCTTAGAACTTACTCAGGTTGTAGGACTTGATCCTAGTTCGGTAGAGCGGTATCCGCATGAGTTTTCTGGTGGTCAGAGGCAGCGTATTGGAGTAGCTCGTGCTCTTGCCCTTCAACCAGAATTGCTGGTCTGTGACGAACCTGTTTCAGCGCTCGATCTGTCCATTCAGGCCCAAATAATTAATCTCTTGGAGGACATCCAGGACAAATTCAATCTTACATACCTTTTTATTTCTCATGATCTCGGAATCATCAGACATATCTGTGATACTGTAGCAGTAATGTACCTTGGTAAGATTGTAGAAACTGGCTCAGCGCAAGAAGTGTACGGAGATCCCCAACATCCTTATACAGAAGCACTACTTGCTTCGGTTCCAGTAGCTAACCCAACAGATAGACATCAACGTAAACGAATCATACTTTCAGGTGAAATACCAAGTTCAACCATGCCTCCATCGGGGTGCAATTTCCATACTCGTTGTCCACTTGCCGAGCAACAATGTAGCGAAACAAGTCCTGAGCTACGACGTCTTAGTGACGGACGCCTAGTGGCCTGTCATTTGGTATAGACAAATATCTATGCGATAAATTTTGCATATCTGGGAGTGCCTTATATTGTAAACTAGGCAAAGATTGTCCTGAGCAATACTTGTAAGAGAAATATATATCTGCTCACGAGCAAGATTCACAATCTCAAATCCTGAACTTATTTGATTAACTTCTGAGGAGTGGTTATATGAAACCGACAGAACAGCCAAACCGAGATTATATTGGTTATGGTTCCAAGCGTCCAGATCCACAATGGCCGGGCAATGCGAATGTTGCGGTTAATTTTGTCATTAACTATGAAGAGGGAGCCGAATATGGAATATTAGAAGGAGACAAACATTCTGAGTCATTGCTCTCCGATATTGCTCCTGCTATGCCACGTCGAGAACAACGGTTCCTTAATCTAGAATCGTTGTATGAGTACGGTTCTAGGGTTGGTTTCTGGCGCATACTGAGAAAATTTAGCGAGCGCAATATACCGTTTACCATCAATGCTGTTGGGCGAGCACTGGAACTTAATCCCAAAGCCGCTGATGGAATTGCCGCTGCTGTAAGTACTGGACTTGCTGATGTACAAAGTCACGGTTGGAGATGGATAGATTATGCTATGGTTCCAGAATCCATAGAACGCGAACATATTGCGCGATGTGTAGAAATAATCACCAATACTATAGGTAAACACCCTTTGGGATGGCACACTAGAGCACCCTCTATAAATACCAGACGTTTAGTAATAGAAGAGGGTGGATTCCTATATGATAGCGATGCCTACAATGATGATATCCCTTATTGGACGACAGATTTTGGGCGTCAGCACCTTGTAATACCTTATGCTCTAGATACTAATGATAGTCGCTGTGCACGCAATCAAGGATTTGATCAAATGGATGATTTTTATACATATATGCGCGATTGTTTTGACAGCCTATATGAAGAGGGTGAAGAGGGCCAAGCAGGAATGATGACTGTAGGGCTGCATTGCCGGATGATTGGTAAACCCGGTAGGATTGTCGGATTGACCAAATTCCTCGATTATGTTATTAAGCGTGATAAGATCTGGTTAACTAAACGTGACGAGATAGCTCAACACTGGACGAAGTACCATCCATTTGAGACTGATTAATCTGTATCCCATGCACGAATGATCGACAAACAGGCTCTAGTGTTTGCAGGTACTGACTGTATTATTGTATGCTGAACCAAGACCCCACTGATTTTATTGATCAATCGTACAAATCATATGTCTAACATAATTAATAACCAAAACATAATCTGGACTGGAGAGAACCCCTATATCAGGCTCTTTGATGGAGAATCTGGAATGGTTGTCACATCTATTAGTTTGTTCCGTATTGTTTATTCATCTCAATATGGTAATGGTCATGCACTATTTTTGCTGAGCGATATTGATGCCGATGGTTTCAATTCAGAGGATGACTATTGTGTTTGTTTAACCGACAACTTGGTACTAGCCAATTGGCTGAAAGAGGAAGTAGTTCTCGGTTACACAGGTTTTAGAGATATGCCTAATGAGTGTAGTGCGATGCCAATAATTGAAACCCAAGATTTTTGCTTTACAGGTGATCCTAGTCAGTCTTGGACTGAGACCGTTAAGGCGGAAGGTATTGAAATAGAACTAAGCTGGAAATGTCTTGATACTCCATTTTACGCGGAAATACCGTCGTCAAATTGGCCAAATACTGTGTGCACGGTATTGCAAGCATCTCGCAATGTCGATGTACTAATTGATGGCAAAAGACCAAAAGGCCATATTAAAGATGAAGACTTTTACGGGAAACCATCTACATCATGTTGTTTAGCGTTTTCTGAGACTTGGTTGTCTGTCAAATAATAACGTATTAGTCTAACAGATTGGTATCTTCTGTTTTGGTCACATATACATAATAAGCGCCGAGCAGGGCTCCTTCTTTGTTGTTGAAATATGTCTTTAGTCGGGTAGGGCCTGACCTAACAAAGAGTCGAAAGTTTACACTATTTGCGACGGGGCTAACTTTTGCGATTTGTTCATGAGTTCCAATGACTAGTCTAGCAGTGGTTATATTGAGTTCTTTGCCACCACTAAATAAGTCGATCGTCTCACCCGGAATACCTGCTCTAATCGGCCTATCCTCTTCTTTAGGCCATCTTCTGAGCTCAAAAATATACTCACCATCGTGCTCAATGTTTATAGACCAGTAACCATTGCACTCCAAACCGTTCCGTACTTGACCTTGATTCCAGGCTTGTCTTTCACCATGCCAATCATGACTTGTCAAGACGGTACACTTTTCTTTAGTGCTACCAATTATGATCGGACACTCTTCATCAAATCGGGTAGACACTATTTCCCACCAGTTTTCATAATGCTGTCTTAGGGTTTGTACTACGTCTTGATTCTGCAAGGAGACATCATGTCTTTGTTCTGGATCGAGTTGGATATCATAGAGCTCGTTGCCGTTTATGAGACGCCATTGCTGTGTCATAGTGGCACTTTGTTTCCACTTGATAGGATGTTCAACCCGCTGTGAATCAGTGACTACTACTCGTTCATGTAATGGCTGGTTTTCTTCTCTAATAAAGGGCACTAGACTTATGCCGTGAAACTTGCTGTCTTCAACTTTTTTTAGACCGCATAATTCTATAAGTGTTGGTAACAGGTCTATGTTTGCTGATAGTTCTTCTATCTCTCGTCCTTTGACTAGGTTGCCTTTGGGCCAATGCATGAACAGGGGTACGCGGTGGCCTCCATCATATTCTGAACCCTTTTTGCCTCTCATACCAGCATTAAATCCATTGGTGACATAATTTTGTTCATCTACGCTACATCCGGCTGCAGTACCGTTGTCTGTCATAAAGATTAAGATAGTATTTTCTTCGATGCCTAGATCACACAGTTTTGTTCGCAATCTAGATATGTTTTCATCAATATTTGTGATCATGCCATAGAATCTAGATCGGAAACCCGGCACTTTTTCACTGTATTGATCGCTATAGGTTGGTAGAACGCGGAACGGACTGTGGGGAGCGTTAGTTGATAGATAACAGAAGAAAGGTCTGTCGCTTTCTTCTTCTATAAATTTCAGGGCTTCATCAAACCAAACATCGGTACAATAACCTTTGAAAGATTCTGTCACTCCATTACGGAAGAATGTGTCATCGAAATAGTCATTTTGCCAGTAGTCTGGAGTTTGACTTATTCCACCGCCACCATGATAAAGTGCTTTTTCAAAACCTCTATCATGTGGACGAAATGGATAGTTGTCTCCTAGATGCCATTTACCAAACATGCCTGTTCTGTAATCATTTTCTAGAAAAATGTCTGCCATGGTAATCTCGGAATCTCGCAAAAGTGAACGTCCTCCGACAGTGTGCCATACACCCGTCGAATTACAGTATCGACCTGTCATGATTCCTGCTCTGGTTGGCGCGCAAGTTGGACCAACATGGAAATTGGTAAATCTGATGCTCTGGCTATGTAGTTTGTCTAAGTTAGGGGTATTAATAATGGTATTGTCATGACAACCTAAATCACCATAACCTTGGTCATCTGTAATTATAAATAATACGTTTGGTTTTTCAGAAACTTGTTGAGAGTTTATTGATTCTAGTTTGTGTGTAGTAATATTCTGTGACATTTTCGTAGCTGTACTAACTTATTTCAATCATGCTATGCATTTCCAACTTCTCAACCACAAAATTTAGGCGTCCTAACTCGTACTTAAAATCAATAGATTTATTATCAGGTACATAGGTGACCCTGTTAGGTGACTCATCCATTCGTAACGACACGCGGATGTCGTATAACGGAACTATGTCCTCAATTACCTCAATCTCTCCTCGCCTGATTGGACTAGCATAAAGAAGATGTAAAACCAGATGATCATTGTTTGATGTTCTCATTAGGCTAGCACGGCCTGCCGATTTTAAATCTACTTCTAGTAAAGGATCTGTATAAACAAGTTGCATACAGGCGTGAAACAAGTCACGATGTAACTGCATTCCCATTTTTTCATAGACTCTGAAGAGAGGTTGTGCAATATGAATAATGTTGTGTTTTTTGACTACAGATGGATGTTCAGATAATCTATCATATGGTGTATTACGATGGCCACAAAACTTTCCTACGGTGCGATTAAACTCGGGTGACCAGGTGTTTGCTAGTGTTTTTGCATCCAGTACTCTGCTTGTTATTCCGGATTCATACACCAAAAATGGTGATTTGACCAAGCCATATTCTGATAATTGGTGTGCCTCTATGTATTCGACATCATTAGAGGAATTTCCAGTATATTCTAGTCCACAATCAATCGCGAACAAATCTTTTTTCCAATTTAGACCGCTATTATTTGTTAGAATGAGTGCTCCACCTTGTTTGATGAAGTCCTCGAGCTTAGATTTTAGTGTTTGGTCAACGAGGATTTCGTCGGGAAGAATCAACAATCTGTATTGCGAAAAATCCATGTGCTGGTCAATGATTGTGAACAATATTTGTTTTTGCATGAGCATGCTGCTTGCGCCCATATCGCTACTGATATAATCATTGTCTTCATGCAAAGCAGTGGCTGACAATATTGCTACATCTGCGACCATAGTGGTGTCCTCTAGCCATGGTTCGCGCTGTTCAACATACTCATAGGCTTCGCCGATCATTTTGTATGTATCGTTATTCATTTTTCCTCGAGGGTCTAACTGGTCTCCCACCATGCATTTGCTTCCGAGGGAGATCATGTGAGCTACCTCATATTTGAGGGCAGTGGGGTTTTTGAAGCCACCTATCTCTCCCCAAAGGGAGTGAAATTTGCCTGTTTGGCCAAGAAAATTGAGCTCAGGAACATTGGTGAAATATCGAGCAAAGGTTGGAAAATAATTGTATCCCCAGTGACTGGTAGGCAGGGATTCTATTTCATGATGGGACCAGTAAGGATACAGATCATAACGCCCCATTTTGTCCTTGCCATTATGATATATAGTAGCGCTAGGGTTATTGTTCCAGACAATTTCTGTTACACGCTTTAGATAGTTTTTATAGACGATTCGAGAGCACTCTATACGATCCTTCTTATTTAGGTAATCAAGACCGTGTTTTTTCATGGTTTCCATACACCAATTACATGTACATTCGTGTTCATTTGTTATATCGAAGAAAAATCCGCTAGGGTTATATAATTGCGATATCTCCTCAGTTATTGGTACAACTATCTCCTCTAGGTAAGGGCTGTTTAGGCAAAGCATGTGCCAGGTCGGACCAGTGGTCTTAGCATTCTGTGGGTGCGAATGATCTGGTCCCATCATTGAACCATCGATATTACGAATCACCCACTCAGGGTGCTCGCGGGAGGCCTTATCATTCCAACGTACAGTTATGTAAACAGGCATATTGATTTTGGCTTTCTTCCCGGCTTTAAGCATTCTACCTAGCAGGTCAGTCTTGAGATTAGGATGCGCCATATCTGTTTTGGTTGGGTAATAAGCCCATCCGTGGTGGCAAGTGGCGAAAATTGTGATTGAGTTTACTCTACCCAGCTCGAGGGATTTAATGAATTGCTCCTCATCAAATTCTGCGCCTACGTCCTTACAATACTCAGATGTATGAAAATCTAGATGGACCTGACGGAATCGAAGTTGTGGAAAATTAGTGGTCATTGTTTGTTACCTCATTTTTATACCAAGATTATGACTTTAGATCGCTAAAATAAATTTGAGCAATGATAGCAAGCTTCTTGCTTATTCTGTCATTTTATTCTGTCATGTTTGACAACAATGATAACTCATGGTACATTGTCGACGACATCTATGAGTTTAGCATATTAGGTGTTGAGCAAGATTTATATCAACAAATAATTTATGTACTGTCAGCTGAATGATGCTCTTTAATCATTGACAAATTTGGGTTTCAAGTAGTTTAA
>Ga0187827_10001353_pt1 | contig 36280 bp, 28 predicted proteins | sample ETNtaG_39_FD_167969 | JGI IMG/M metagenome (GOLD analysis project Ga0187827, IMG submission 167969) | Marine microbial and viral communities from oxygen minimum zone, Eastern Pacific Ocean - ETNP2014_SV_150_PacBio MetaG (Illumina Assembly) | ecosystem: Environmental > Aquatic > Marine > Hypoxic...
GGCGCTATAGTAATAGAGTCTCCTGTGTGAATTCCCATAGGGTCTAAATTTTCAATTGAACATATGATAATGCAGTTATCTTTTTTGTCTCTAACAACTTCCATTTCAAATTCTTTCCAGCCTTCCAAGCATTCTTCTACAAGAACTTGATTTACCGGTGATGCATCAAGACCTTCTTTAACACGTTTGAAAAAATCTTTTTTACTTTTGGCTATGCCGCTTCCAAGTCCGCCAAGAGTAAAAGCTGGCCTAATTATTGCTGGTAATCCAACTTTATTTGAGCATTTCTTAATTTGTTTAACACTGTTAACGATTTCTGATTTTGGAAGATTTAATCCAATGTCACTCATATTTTTTCTAAATTTTTTTCTATCTTCTGCGTTAGAAATAGCGTTTGAATTCGCTCCAATTAGTTCAATTTTATATTTTTTGAGTAATCCGGTTTTTTCTGCTTTGATAGCTAAATTTAGTGCAGTTTGTCCTCCCATAGTTGGTAAAATTGCATCAGGTTTTTCTTTTGCTAAAATTTTTTCTAAAATATCTATTGTTATTGGCTCAATGTAGGTTTTGTCTGCAACACCCGGGTCAGTCATAATTGTTGCAGGATTTGAATTTATTAATATTACTTTATAACCTTCGTCTTTTAATGCCTTGCATGCTTGAGTTCCAGAGTAATCAAATTCACAAGCTTGGCCAATAATTATTGGACCCGCTCCTACTACTAAAATTTTTTTAATGTCTTTTCTTTTTGGCATTTTTTTTTATTTCATTAATAAATTGATTAAATAAATAATGACTGTCTTGAGGTCCAGGGTTTGATTCAGGATGATATTGAACAGAAAAAACAGGTTTATTTTTTAATTTTATTCCTTCTATGCAATTATCGAATAAAGATTTATGAGTCACTTCAACATTTTTTGGTAAGCTTTCTTTAACTACTTCAAATCCATGATTTTGACTTGTTATCTCAATTTTATTATTAATTAGATTTTTTATTGGATGATTGGCGCCTCTGTGGCCCAATTTCATTTTTTTTGTTTTTGCTTTCAGTGCCAAAGCCAATAATTGGTGCCCAAGACATATCCCAAATATTGGAATATTTGTTTTAATTAATTTTTGAATTATATTTATTGCATATTTTCCAGTTGCAGCAGGATCGCCAGGACCGTTTGATAAAAAAATGCCATCAGGTTTTAATTTAATGATCTCTTTAGCTTCAAAGTTGCAAGGAACAACAATTACTTGGCAATTAAAATTAGAAAAATACCTTAAGATATTTTTTTTAATTCCATAATCAATTGCAATAATTTTGTATTTTTTTTTTTTGTTTTTTTCAAAACCTTTCTCTTTTTTCCAAGTTTTAAAACCTTTCCATATGTATTTTTTTTTGGTTGTAACTATTTTGGCTAAATCAAGACCATTTAATCCTGACCATTTAATAGAACTATTAGTTAATTTTTTTAGATTAAAAATACCTTTATTGTTATTAGAAATTGTGCCTTTAGGTGCCCCTTTGTCTCTAATAAAACTAGTTAAGCTTCTAGTATCCAATCCTGTTATGCCTACAATTTTATTTTTTTTCAGCCAAGTATCCAGTTTTTTTAACGATCTATAATTTGATGGATTAGTTATTTCTGTATTAAAAATAACTCCTTTTGTCCAAATCTTATCTGACTCATGATCTTCATTGTTGGTGCCAACATTTCCAATGTGTGGAAAAGTAAAATTGATAATTTGTCCAGCATAAGATGGATCGGATATAATTTCTTGATAACCTGTTAAAGAAGTATTGAAACAAACTTCTCCTGTGGCCGTTCCTTGATATCCGATACCAATACCTTTAAATATTGTTTTATTTTCAAGAACTAAAACGCCTGATGATAAATGAGAAAAATTTTTTGAGTTTACTTTTTGCTTTTTGTTCAATTACAACTCATGAGTTAAAGGTTAATACAATAAAACCTATTTTTTCGCAACAGATCTAATATAATTTTTTTAAAATACAATTTGTTCTTTTGAACATTTTTTTCTATACAGTGGATAAATCAAATGGAACTCAAAAATAAAATTAATTTGGATTATAATGAAGCTTTAAAAGCTAAGGATAAATCAAAAATATCAACTTATAGGTTAATTTTATCAGCTATAAAGGATCTTGATATATCTAATAGATCAGGTCCAAATAAGAAAGACACAGATGACGAAGATATTAAAAAGCTTTTAAAAAAAATGATTAAGCAAAGAGCCGAATCAATCGATATTTATAAAAAAAATAATAGAGAAGATTTATTAAAAATCGAAGAAAATGAACATAAAATATTATCTAGTTATTTGCCAAAACAATTGAGCGGAGAAGAAACAAAAAAAATATGTTCTGAAGTGGCACAAAAAATTGGAGTTAGCTCAATAAAAGATATGGGAAAAGTAATGGGTGAGTTAAAAAAAAATTATTCAGATACGTTAGATTTTTCCAAAGCAGGGTCCTTGTTAAAAGAAATATTGGGAAAATAATATTAATTTATGAAATATCCAAAAGAATATTTAGATGAAATTAAAACTAGATTAAAAGTTTCAAATGTTGTTTCCAAGTCAGTTAATCTAAAAAAAAGAGGAAAAGAATTTGTAGGACTTTCTCCATTTAAAACTGAAAAAACACCATCGTTTACTGTTAATGATGAGAAAGGCTTTTATCATTGCTTTAGCACAGCAGAGCATGGAAATATTTTTGATTTTATTATAAAAACTCAAAATTTAAAATTTGGTGAAGCAGTAAAATATTTAGCAAATTTAGCAGGCATGCAACCATACACATTTTCAAAAAAAGACGAAGAAAGAGAAAAACAATGGAATGATTATTCAGAAATATTTAAACTATATATTGAATTTTACCATAAGAGTTTATTACAAAATCAAGACTATAATTTTGCACGAGAATATTTAAAAAAAAGAAATCTATCTAAAAAAGAAGTTTTAGATTTTAAAATAGGTTACGTGCCGCATAGTCCAAATTTTTATGAAAATATTAAATCTAAATTCGATGAAAAAATTATAAACGATACTGGACTTTTCTATTTTGATGAAAAAAAACATCAACATGTAGAAAGATTTAAAGATAGAATTATTTTTCCTATCAATAGTATTACCGGACAACCAATTGCTTTAGGAGGAAGAATAATAAAAGAAAATAATTATTTGGCAAAATATATTAACTCACCTGAAACTCCTTTTTTTAAAAAAGGTTCAAACTTATATAACTTAGATTATGCAAGAAAATTATCTAACAGAGTTGAATATGTTTATTTAGTTGAGGGTTATATGGATGTTGTTAGCTTAAGCAGCAAGGGTGTAGAAAATGTTGTGGCAAATCTTGGAACTTCACTTACTGATAGACAAATATCAATTTTAAATCAATTTTATGATGATTTAATAATTTGTTTTGATGGAGATGAAAGCGGCTATAAAGCAGGAATAAGAGCCGCAGAAAATTTAATAAAAGAATTAAAACCTGAAAAACAAATTTCATTTTTATTTTTGCCAGACAAAGATGACCCAGATAGTTTTATAAACAAGAATGGTAAAGATTATTTTATTGAATTTACAAAAGAGAAAAAAATTTCAATTCATAATTTCATATTTAATCACTATAAAAACCAGACAAAAAATGATCCTTCATCTTTGGCAATATTTGAAAAAAAAATAAGATCTATTACATATTCAATAAAAGATGAACTTATTAAAAAATATGTTTTAGAGTTTTTTTTAGATAAAATAAGCCTACTTACACCCAATGCAAACCAAAATAAAAACAAAATTTTTTACAAAAAAGCCAAGTCATTAAAATCTACCCAGAAACATTTTAATGAAACAAAGAATTTAAGTTCAATTGAAATTAAAGAGTTTTCATTTTTATACTTAATTATTAACAATCTAGTTTTAGTGAAAAACAATTTAAATTTACTGGAAAACGTAAAATTGTTTTCAAATGAAAATAAAATTATTTACGATAGTTTGCTAAAAAGTTTATTAAGCGATAAAGAAATTTCAGTAAATAATTTGTCTTTAGATCCTCAAATATTGAACAAGATTTCAAAATTTGCATCAATAAAGCATATTCTAAATAAAATAGAAAATGATGAATATAAAATTCTTGAGTTATTTGAGGAAATAATAGGTGATATCAAGAACCATGAACTAGAAATAAGAATTCAGAAGTTAGAATCAAAGTTTTCTAGAGATTTAGACGAAAGTACTTTTAACGAAATTAAAGAATTAAAAAAATCTCAAAAAATCAATTAAATCAATCAATTTAAATATGGATTTTTTTAAATTTCTCATTATATAAGACTTCCGAACTTTATTGCTGTGGAACGAATTATTACAAAATCATTTGCTAGACTTATGGGCCGAGGGGTTCATAGAGGATTTATAACTTATGAAGAATTAAACAAATCCCTAGGAAAGAGAAATTTATCGAACGAAAATTTATCACAAGCATTTATACATATTTTAGACAACAAAATTACTCTAGTAGAAAAAAAATCAGATTATAAAATTTTAAGAAAAAAAGAGAATTCATCTAAAGAAGAAGGTAAATCAGTAGAAAAAAGTGATGACCCAATCAGAATGTACCTTAGAGAAATGGGAGGTGTAGAACTTTTATCTAGAGAAGGTGAAATTGCAATTGCAAAAAGAATTGAAGCAGGAAAAGATGTAATGTTAAATGCATTATCTCAAAGTCCTATTACTGCTCAGCAATTTTTTGAATGGAATAAAAAACTTCAAGATGATGAAATATTAGTTAGAGAAATTATTGATATAGATACAAATTATACCGAAGACGAAGAAACCGGCTCAAGCAACAAACAAAAGAAAACAGATTCAGAATCAACCGAAGAAAACTCTGAAGAAAATCCAGATACTACTGATGACGAATTTAATCCAACTCTTGCAGCTATGGAAAGTGAAATTAAACCAAAGGTGCTTAAAACAGCAAATATACTTACAAAAGAATATAACAAATTAATTAAATACCAGATAGAAAATTTAGATTGCGTTTTAAATTCTAAATTATTTTCCCAATCTAAGGAAAAAAATTATCAAAGGATAGTAGAAAATATATTAGAAAACATTAAATCATTACAACTTTCTCCTTCTGTTTTAGAAGAACTGGTTCAAAAACATTATATAGAAAACAAAAAAATTATTTCGCTTGAAGGAAACTTAATGAGACTAGCTTTAGATAGCAAAATTTCAAGAGGTGAATTTATAAAATATTATGTTGGGAATGAAATAAATCCAAATTTAAAAGGATTCTTAGGAACCAATGAGCACTGGAAGAAATTTTTACAAAAAAACAAAAATGAGTTCAAAAATATTAGAGAGAGATTAGTTGAAATAAGCAATAAACTTGGAATTTCTGTAACAGATTTTAAAAAATTAGTTAGCAGAATTCAAAAAGGTGAAAAGGAATCAAGAATAGCAAAAAAAGAGATGGTTGAAGCTAATTTGAGATTGGTAATTTCAATTGCAAAAAAATATACAAATAGAGGTCTACAATTTTTAGATTTGATTCAAGAGGGAAACATTGGACTAATGAAAGCGGTTGATAAATTTGAATATAGAAGAGGGTATAAATTTTCAACATATGCAACATGGTGGATTAGACAAGCAATTACTAGATCAATTGCTGATCAAGCTAGAACAATTAGAATTCCAGTTCATATGATTGAAACAATTAATAAAATTGTAAGAACTCAAAGATTAATTTTAAGCGAATTTGGTAGAGAAGCAACTCCTGAGGAACTATCAAAAAAACTTAGAATGCCATTGGATAAAGTTAGAAAGGTATTAAAAATATCAAAAGAACCTGTTTCATTAGAAAAACCAGTTGGAGACGAAGAAGATAGTAGTCTTGGAGATTTTATAGAAGATACAAAAGCTTTGGCTCCTTTAGAACAAGCTATAAAATCAAACTTAAGTGAAGCTACAACAAAAATTTTATCTACATTAACACCAAGAGAAGAGAGAGTTTTAAGAATGAGATTTGGTGTTGGAATGAACACAGATCATACTTTAGAAGAAGTGGGACTTCAGTTTTCTGTAACAAGGGAAAGAATTAGACAAATTGAAGCTAAAGCACTTAGAAAATTAAAGCATCCTAGTAGATCCAAACAACTAAAAAGTTTCTTAGAAAGTTAAACACTTGGGCCGTTAGCTCAATAGTAGAGTACTGCATTGACATTGCAGGGGTAGTTGGAGCGTAACCAACACGGCCCACCAATTAAAACTTAATAGATTTTACTAAATTGAACAGATCATCTTTGGTTTTATTACATTTATACCAACATCCAGATGTAAATACATATTCTTTTTTCTTATATAAAAAAATAAACAACCTGGTTGAAGCGGAAGTATTTATCAAATAAATCTATTCTTGAATGATAATAAAAAACAAAGTAAACCAATAAATTAAAAAGGGCCTGTAGCTCAGTTGGTTAGAGCAGTACACTCATAATGTATTGGTCCCAGGTTCGAGTCCTGGCGGGCCCACCACTATTTTTTTTCTTTTTCTACAAATTCGTTAAGAGTTTTAAATAAAGCATTAATGTCCCCATCATTACTCTGGATAATTGAATTAAATTCTTCTTTTTGAACTTTAGCCAAACTAACGCCTTCAATAATAAGGTCTATTATTAGAGGTTGATTGGGATCTTTTGTAATAACCCTCCAATCAATTTTTACTTCAGGTTTATTTTCAGTTGCGACCAGAATACTAGAAACCATTGTATATTTTTCATTTAATTTTTTTTGTGAATTTACAATAATTTTTGGGTTCGAATATTGTGCCAATCTACTTGCAAATGTTTTTAAAAAATATTTAGTAAAAACTTCTAAGTATTCTTTTTTCTTCTCATCTGACATAGTTTTTCTATGTTTTCCAAGCGAATAAAATCCGATACCTTTAATATCAACAGTATTTTTTGCGATCGTTTTAAGTTTAGTAATTCTTAAATCTTTCCCGAAACTTTGGTCTAAGGCTTTAGCCGCATCATCTACAGTTTGTTGAACAAATTCATTAGGTTCTATTGAAAATGAATTAAGTGTAAAAAATAAACTTAAAATTGAAATCAACAATGTCTTGATAATTTTTTTAACAAGCATTTAATTAAAATTTAGTCGTCGATTTCTTCCCAGTCGCTATCGTTCTGAGTTTGTGTGGCACCGCTTGCGTTCAGTATTTTTTTACGTCTATCTTGTAAATATAAACTTTTTACTGAAGCATAAAAATCTATAGAATTTTCTTCTAAATTATTTATGTCATCAAAATTTTTAGCTCTAAAATCTACACCTCCCACTCCTTTTGATGCATAATAGTCAAAGTCAGAAAAGTAATGAGTGTCATTTCTAACTGTAACGTTGTACCATGTATCTCCACCCATATAATTTCCAAATGATCCCATGGCATCTCTTGCAGTAGAAGGTCCAAGTACCGGCAGCACTACATAACATCCTTCACCAACTCCCCAACTACCTAATGTTTGTCCAAAATCTTCTTTTTCATAACTGTTTAATCCAATAGCAGATGCTGGATCAAACAATCCCACGATTCCAATTGTCGTGTTTACAACAAACCTCAAAGTATTTTTTCCTGCAATACCAATATCTCCTTGAAGGATATTATTTGGAATAGTTAAAAGAGTTGATACGTTTCCAATAAAATTACTTGTTCCTGTTCTTATAGGTGATGGCAAATGTCTATAACCTGCTGCCAGAGGTTCAAAAATTAATCCATCTATAGCTTGGTTAAATGCAAAAATTCCTCTATTTACTTTTTCAAAGCAATCTTTGACTTGTCCATTAGTGTCTTTTGATAATTCATTCTGACCATCGCTACCAGCCATAGGCGAAGTTGCTATAAATAACGACAAAATTATAATTCCAAAAATTCTGATCATAATTCAATTTTTATATGTATATCTTTATTAAAAGTAAATCTATATTTTGTAGTATAATTACTTAAAATGAACATAAAAACATCACAAAATTACTCACCAAATTTTTCAACCACAAGACGAAATAAAAGAAAGATAAAATACATTGTTTATCATTACACTGGAATGCGTAGCGAAAATAAGGCGGTAAAAAGACTAACTGATGTCAATTCAAATGTAAGCTGCCACTATTTTATAAAAAGAAATGGGCAAATTATTTTAATGGTGCCAGAGTTATTTGAAGCATGGCATGCTGGAAAATCCAATTGGAAAAAAGATATTTCTTTAAACAAAAATTCTATAGGAATTGAAATATCAAATAAAGGACATGATTTTGGATATCAAAATTTTTCACAACCTCAAATATCTTCATTAATTAAATTATCAAAATATTTAATTAAAAAATACAATATAAAAATATCAAACATATTAGGCCATTCAGATATTGCTTTTGAAAGAAAAAAAGATCCTGGAGAAAAATTTCCTTGGAGTTATCTAGCTAATAAAAAAATTGGAATATGGCACAAAATAGAAGAGAAAAAGTTAAAGAAATATAGAAAGAAAAAAATTTCAAATATTGAAATGTTTACGTTTGTTAAATATCTAAATAAAATTGGATATTTTACTAAAAGTTTGAACAATAATAAAAAATTAAGACTAATTAAAAGTTTTCAAAGAAGATTTAGACAAAAGTTAATAAATGGAAAAATGGATAAAGAATGCCTAATTATTGCTGAAAAATTGATTAAATTATCGTGAATAATTAATTTTTCTTGAAAAAATAAAAATAATGAATATTTTGATCTAGCCAGATAAATGACTTATCGCTTTAATTAGTTTTAAAGAGGAAAGTCCGGGCTCTACAAAGACGCAGTGCCAGTTAATGGCTGGCGGGGGCAACCCCAGGGATAGTGCCACAGAAAATAAACCGCCTCATCAAGGCAAGGGTGAAAAGGTGTGGTAAGAGCACACCGGTTGTTTGGTAACAAACAGCGCATGGAAAACCCCACTGAGAGCAAAACTGAGTAGAGATGACATTGTTAGAAATAACTAAAAGCTGTCTTTGGCTAGTCATCAGGGTTAGTTGCTTGAGCCTTAAAGCGATTTAAGGCCTAGAGAAATGATAGGTTTAAATGACAGAACCCGGCTTATAGTTTATCTGGCACTTCTTAATTAAAAAATCTTCAATCAAATTAATTAAAAAATCTTCAATCAAAACGTTTCATATTTGTTCTTATAAATTAAGATATTTTATTAAAATATTAGGTATTGACGGTTTATAATAAAACCCATAATATCCCATAAAAACCCAAATTAGGGTTATATTTATGAACTATGTTTTTATCTACTTACGAAAACAAAATGGACAAAAAAGGAAGGGTTTCTGTGCCAGCTTCTTTTAGATCTTACTTATCTAATTTAGGTTATAATGGTATAATTTGTTATCCTTCTTTTAACAATCAATGCATAGAAGCATGGCCACAGGATAGAATAGAAAAAATTTCCAACACAATTGATTCATTAAATCCTTTCGAGGAAAAAAAGGATTATTTTGCAACATCAATATTATCTGAAAGCATAAATCTACAATTCGATAGCGAAGGTAGAATTTTATTAACATCAAAATTATTAAAACATGCAAAAATTAAAAATAGTATGTTGTTTGTTGGTCAAGGAAAAACTTTCCAAATATGGGAACCAATAATTTTTGAAAAATTTAGGGTAACTGCAAAAAGAAAATCAAACATTCATAGAGCTAACCTTAAATGGGGAACGACAATTTAATAACTAAAAGGGAGATATATGACTATAAACTTTAAACAACCAGATATTAGAGAGTTGAGACCAAGAATACTAGTTCTTGGAGTGGGAGGAGCAGGAGGAAATGCAATAAATGGAATGATTGAACATGGTCTGCAAGGAGTTGAATTTATTGCTGTAAATACTGATGCTCAAGATCTTAAATTAAGTAAGGCTCATGGAAAAATTCAGATGGGAATAAATCTTACAAAAGGATTAGGTGCTGGAGCAAAAATAGATATAGGTCAAGCTGCAGCTGACGAATCTTTAAATGATATTGTAAATATTTTGCAAGGTTCAAATATGGTTTTTATTACCGCAGGAATGGGAGGAGGAACTGGAACTGGAGCCGCACATGTAATTGCAAGAGCTGCCAAAGAATTAAATATATTAACTGTAGGCGTTGTTACACTTCCTTTTCTTTACGAAGGTCCTTCAAGAATGAGAAGAGCTCAACAAGGTTTAGAAGAATTAAGAAAACATGTTGATACTATCATTGTTGTTCCAAACCAAAATTTATTTAAAATTGCAAGCGAACAAACAACATTTGAAGAATCTTTTGAATTATCAAACGATGTATTATTGCACGGTGTTAAAAGTATAACAGACTTAATGGTAAGACCCGGCTTAATTAATCTAGATTTTGCTGATGTAGAAACAGTTATGAGCTCTATGGGCAAAGCCATGATGGGAACAGGAGAAGCAGAAGGTGAAGGAAGAGCAGTTAAAGCTGCTGAAGCTGCAATTCATAATCCATTAATTGATGATTATACTTTAAAGGGAGCAAAGGGTTTATTGGTAAATATTACTGGTGGAAAAGATCTTAAACTTTTTGAAGTTGATGAAGCAGTTAACAAAGTAAGAGCTGAAGTTGACCCAGATGCAGAATTAATAATAGGCGCAATAACCGACACTGCATTAGATGGCAAAATGAGAGTTTCGATAGTTGCAACTTCATTAGATGGACAACAGCCAGAATCGAAATCAGTCATTAATATGGTTCACAGGATACAAAATAGAAATCCAGGCTATGCTGAAATTCAAAACTCCGATTTTCATCAATCATTTAATTTTTCATCTAGTGTAGCATCACCAGTATTTGAAGGTGCAACAGCTTTAAAATTGGAAAATGAAATACAAGAAGAAGTGATTAAAGAGGCTGAGCAATTTGAGCAAAATAATAATGAAGTATTAGGAAATTCCACAACTTCCGAGCAGTCAACCGCTGAAGAACCTCAACCTGTTGATGAGTCAGAAACTTCAAATGGATTAGAAAATTTTGAAATTGAAGAAGAAACACCAGAACTTTTCAATTCAGAAGCTGAATCTGTAGAAAATTTATCAGAAGAAATATCAGATTCCAAAGACACAGACCATTTGGATGAAGATGATTTAGAAATACCGGCATTTTTAAGAAGACAAAAGAACTAATGGTCTTCAAAAAAATAAATGAATGCCACCATAAAACTTGAAAATGTAAGACATTTTCCAGTTTTGCTAAATGAAATAATTAGCATAATTTCCCCTCTATATGGTGGCACATTTATTGATTGTACATTTGGACAAGGCGGGTATTCAAAAAAAATATTAGAAAATAGCAATAACAAAATTTATGCAATTGATAGGGATTGCAGTTCAATAAAAATAGTAAATCAGTTTAAAAAAAAATATCAAAATAGATTTGATTTTGAAAACATAAAATTTAGTGAAATTTTAAATTTAGAAAAGAAAATAGAAAATATTAGAGGTATAATTTTCGATTTAGGTTACTCAACAACTCAAATTAAAGATTCAGAAAAAGGTTTATCTTTTAATGACAAAGGTAAGTTGAATATGAAAATGGGTTTGAACAATTTTTCAGCAGATGACGTAGTTAATAAATTAGGTCAAAAGGAACTTTCAAAAATATTTAAAGTATTTGGAGATGAAAGCAGTAGCAATGTTATATCCAAAAAAATTATTTCATTTAGAAAAAGCAAAGATCTTCAAACAGAAGATCTGGTGAATATTGTTAATTCGGTTAAGAAAAAAAAATTTTCAAAAATTCATAGTGCAACGAAAGTTTTTCAAGCTCTTAGAATTATTGTGAATAATGAAGTTAGTGAACTGATTTATGGACTAATAAATAGTTTTAAACTTTTGCCTGTAGGTGGCATGATTATAATTGTAACTTTTCACTCAATTGAAGATAAAATTGTAAAATTTTTTTTAAAAAATTATTCTGAGAACAAAAATGACTCAAGATATTTGCCTGCAAAGAGTGAAAAAAAAAAATTATTCAAACTAATAGATAAAAAACCCATCATTCCAAATGCAAATGAGATAAAGCATAATCCTGCATCAAGATCTGCCAAGCTTAGGTATGGAATCAAATTAAATAATCATTCTGATTTTTCTGAGTTTCTAAAAAAATTTAATTATTTATTAGAGGTTGAAAGACTAGTTCAAGAAATATGAAAAAAATTGTTTTTTCAATTATAATAATTATTTTAATTTTTTTAACTTCAATAATTAAAAATTCAACTAAGGACATTGATGCTAAAATTTTTGACTTAAAAGAAGATATTAGAATGTTAAATGAAAAGTACGATTTGGTTTTATTAGATCATAATTATTTAAGTTCGCCCAAAAAATTAAATGAATACCAAAAAAAATACTTTGAAAACGATTTAATCCCTAATGATATTAAAAATATTGGGGAAATAGATTTTACTAGAAATGAAATATTAATTAAAAAACCTGGAGATATATTTGAAAAAGAGCAATAAAACAGATTTATTAATTGAAGAATATGATAGTCATTTTTTATATGAGACAAAAAAAACTAACTTAAATATATCTTTTAATAGAATCGCTTTTATTTTTTTTGTTTTTGTAATTGTATCATTAATTTTTTCAGTCAAAGCTACTTTTCTTGGTTCATTAAAAAAAAAAATATCAAATAGAAATTTAATTGAATCTGAATTTAGATCTAGCATTGTTGATAGAAATGGAAATATAATTGCAAAAACAATTATCTCAAACAATGTTGGTATAAATCCTAACTTAGTTATAGAAAAAAGAAAATTATTAATAAATCTAAGAATAATATTTCCTGAAAAAAAAAATGTTGAATTTAATAAAATTAAAGAAAATTTAAATGGTAAAAAGTTTTTTTATATTAAAAAAAAAATTAGCCAAAGTCAGCTTGATGAATTAATTTTATTAGGAGATAAATCAATAATTGTAGAGAAAAAAATATCACGGATTTATACACATGAAAATTTATTTAGTCATTTAATTGGTCAGATAGACGATAGTAATAATGGAATATCAGGTATTGAAAAATCATTTGATAAAGAATTAAAAAAAAATAGTTTACCATTAAGACTTACTGTGGATACAGATATTCAATATCTTATAAGGGAAGAGTTAAAAAAATCTGTTGAAATTTTTCAAAACTTAGGAAGTGCTGCAATATTGATGGATATAAATTCTGGAGATATTATTTCTTTAGTGTCCTTGCCTGATTTTAATTTGAATAAAAGAGAAAGTATCAAAGATTTAAAATATACTAACAAAATAACAAAAGGAGTATATGAACTGGGCTCTGTTTTCAAAACTCTTACCTTGGCGGCAGCATTTCAAAATAATATAATTGAACCCGAAACTAAATTTGAAAAAATAGAAAAAAAAATTTTTTGCGACAAATATACGATTGCCGAATATGATAAAAAGCTTCCATCTGAATTAACAGCCGAACAAATTCTTGTAAGGTCTTCTAATATTGGCTCGGTTAGAATTGCTCAAAAAATTGGCATAGAGGAATATTCTTCTTTTTTAAAAAAAATTGGAGTATTGGGGTCAATAGACTTTGATATTGAGGAAATAGGGCAACCGCTAAACTTTAGATGGGGAAAGTGCAAGTTAGCAACAGTTTCTTTTGGTCACGGTATTGCAACTACGCCACTTCAACTTGCTAAGGCTTATGGAATAATTAGCAATGGAGGGTATCAAATTAATCCAACATTGATTTACAGAACAGGAAATTTGAATGAAAAAAAACAAATTTTAAATAGTGAAGTAAGTAAAAAAATAAACCCAATATTAAGAAAAGTAGTATCAACAAAAGAAGGGACAGCTCATTTTGCAGATGTTTATGGATATGAAGTTGCTGGAAAAACTGGAACTGCAGATAAAGTTAAAAACGGAGTTTATACAAAAGATAAAATAAATACATTTGTATCTGTATTTCCAATTTCAAATCCCAAATTTTTACTTTTAGTGCTTTTAGATGAACCGAAGCCTTCAAAAGAATATGTGTATAACTATAGAGATGGAAGACTTCCATACAAAGGAAATAGGAGAAATACTGCTGGCTGGACAACTGTTTTAATAGCTGGAAATATTATTGAAAATATTGGACCTATTTTAGCCACAAAATACTAAGATTTTAAATTTATTAGATGTACGCTGGAAAACTATTCAAAAAATTATCCAAGAAATATTATTTACATAAATTTAAACATTTAAGTTTAGATAGTAGAAAATGCAAAAAAGATGATATTTTTTTTTCAATAATAGGTGAAAAAAAAAATGGAAATAAATTTATCAATGATGCAATTAAAAACGGAGCAAGAACAATTGTATCGAACTTAAATTTTCAAGGAAAAAAAAAAAATATTTTATTTATTAAGAATAACAATGTTAGAAAATTAGTCTCAGAAATTGCTTCAGAATTCTACAAAGAAACTCCCAGTAATTTAACTGCCGTTACCGGAACAAATGGTAAATCTTCAATAGCAAATTTTTACTTTCAAATACTTAAAAATAATAAATTAAAGGTTGCCACAATCGGAACTCTTGGAATAAAAACTAACAATAGTAATGAGTTAACGAATAATACAACATTAGACCCTATAACTATCCACAAAACTCTTTCATTAATAAAAAAAAAAGAAATAGTAAATATCATTTTAGAAGCATCTAGTCATGGTTTAAAACAACATAGACTTGATGGATTAAAATTTGATACAACAATTTTTACAAATTTATCTAGAGATCATCTAGATTATCACAAAACATATAAAGATTATTTTAATTCTAAATTAATATTATTTAAAAAGTTAACAAAAAAAAGAGGAAATATAATTTATGATAACGATATTCCTCAATCAAAAATATTTAAAGAAATTTGCATAAAGAAAAATTTGAAATTTCTAACTATCGGAAAAAAAAATTCTAATTTAATAATAAAAAAACATGAATATGTTGGAAGTTTACAAAAAGTTGAAATTGAATTTAACAAGCAAAAATACTCATTTGCTACAAATTTAATTGGAAAAATTCAGATTAAAAATCTATTATTTTCAATTTTAGCGGCAAGTAAAAGTAAAATTAAATTTAATAAAATAATTGAATCTATAAGCAACATAAAACCTGTAGATGGAAGATTGGAGAACATTGGTAGAATTAAAAACAATTCTAAAGTTATATTAGATTATGCTCATACCCCTGATGCATTAAAGTATGCTTTGGAAAGTATAAAAGAGCAGTTTAGCCAAAGTTCTATTTCAATTGTTTTTGGATGTGGAGGAAATAGAGACAAAGATAAAAGACCCATCATGGGAAAAATTGCAAATCAATACTGTAATAATATTTTTTTAACAGATGATAATCCAAGATATGAAAATTCAAAGAAAATTAGAAATCAAATAAAAAAAAAAAAAAAAAAATCTAAATTGATTGAGATTTCATCCAGAAAGAATGCAATAAAGGTCGCTATAGAGAATTTAAAATCAGGTGACATACTGTTAGTTGCAGGAAAAGGACATGAAATTTATCAAGAATACAAAGGAAAGAAAAAAATTTTTTCTGATAAAAAATATATTTTAAAAGCAATTAATTTAAAAAATAAAAAATTATTTAATAATTGGAAAGCAAATATTTTGCATGAAAAATGCAATTTAAGTTCACTAAATAAAAAGTTAAAAATAAATAAAGCATCTATAAATTCAAAAAATATAAAAAAAAATGATGTTTTTTTTGCAATCAAAGGTCCAAAAAATGATGGCAATAATTATTCAGATGAAGCTATTAAAAAGGGTGCTTCGCTAGCAATAGTAAATAAATTAGGAAAATTTAATAAATCAAAAAAAATAAAAACAAATAATACTTTGAAAATTTTGACAAGCACATCTAGAGATGTACGAAAAATTTCAAGCGCAAAATTTATATCAATTACTGGTAGCTCAGGAAAAACTTCTTTAAAAGATCTACTATCATTTTGTTTAAATAAATTGGCACCAACCACAAAATCAACTCAATCTTTTAATAATAAATTTGGTGTTCCATTGAGTTTATTCAATGTGAAAAAAAATGATAAATTTGCGGTTCTTGAGGCTGGAATGGATAAAGCAGGAGAAATAGATAACTTAACAAAAATAATAAGACCAAACTTTGGAGTTATTACCAATGTATCATACGCGCATATTAAAAATTTTAAGAATCTTTTGGGAATAGCAAAAGCTAAAGCAGAGATCATAAATAATATAACTGAAGGAGGAAAAATTATACTTAATCGAGATGACGGTTATTTTAATTTTATAAAAAAAATTGCTTTAAAAAAAAATCTTAATATTGTTTCTTTTAGCAAAAAGAATTCTTTATCAAATATTTATATTAAAAAAATAATAGCAAATAAAAATAATTATAAAATTTTTATTGATATTAAAAATATGACAAAAAGTTTTTTAATTAAAAAAAACCTATATCCATATTTATATAATATTTTAGCATCAGTAGCTATAATTTCTGAATTTTATGATTTAAAAAATATTGATAAAAAATTATTTTATAATTTTAAATTACCATTATCGCGAGGCGATATAACAAAAATAAGACTAAAAAATAAAGTAATTTATTTAACTGATGAGAGTTACAACTCCAATCCTCTCTCATTAAAATTCGCTATAGAAAACTTTAATAATAAAAACAAAAATAATAAGTATTTAATACTTGGAGATATGCTTGAGCTTGGAAAATTTTCAAAAATATTGCACAAAAAAATATCTAAAACTATCAATAAAACTTCTATAAAAAAAGTTTATGTTATAGGAAAACATGTAAAAGAAACTTTTTATTCTATTGATAGAAAAAAAAGAGGTCGTATTTTAAGAAATAAAAAAGAAATATATCAATTGATTAAAAATGATTTAAATAATAATGATCATTTAATGATAAAAGCTTCAAACTCAACTGGTCTAAATATTGTTGCCACGAATATAAAAAAAGGAAAGATTAATGCTATATAGTTTATTTTCAAATCTTGTAGATAACTATCCTATTTTTAATGTTTTTAAGTATCTGACAGTTAGAACTGGTTTGTCAATGTTTACTTCCATGGTAGTTGTTTTTTTTATTGGTAGTCCGATAATTAATTATTTTGCAAGTAAAAAAATTCATAATCCAATTAGATCTGACGGTCCAACTGATCATATTGTAAAAAAAATTGGAACACCAACAATGGGAGGTGTACTAATTTTAATTGGAATTTTTTCTGGAGTGTTATTATGGTCAGATTTGTCAAATCCTTATAATTGGTTTTTAATATTCATAGTAGGAGGCCTGGGTATTCTTGGGGCATATGATGATTATAAAAAAATAAAGAGCGGACGTTCTGGAGGCGTTTCATTTAGATTTAAAATAATTTCTCAAATTATTATAGCTTTAATTGGAATCTATATATTAACTTACTATGTAAATTCAGTTGAATTAAAAAATCTATATTTTCCATTTTTTAAAAATTTAGTTATTAATCTTGGTTGGTTTTTTATTCCATTTTATTTATTTATAATTGTTGGATCTTCAAATGCTGTTAATTTAACCGATGGTCTTGATGGATTGGCAACAGTGCCCATTATACTAGTTGCATCTTGTTTTGCATTTATAAGTTACGTTACTGGAAATATTGTATTTTCAGAATATTTGCACATTCCATACATTAAGGATGTTGGAGAAGTTGCTGTGTTTTGTGGTTCAATTATAGGTGCTTGTATTGGCTTTCTTTGGTTTAATGCACCACCCGCAAAAATATTTATGGGAGATACGGGTTCTTTGGCTTTAGGAGGTTCTCTCGGAGCTGTTGGCATAATAACTAAACATGAAATTGTCTTAGCTATAACGGGAGGACTTTTTGTTCTAGAGGCAGTTTCTGTAATAGTACAGGTTATTTCCTACAAGCTAACAGGAAAACGAATTTTTAAAATGGCACCAATTCACCACCATTTTGAAAAAAAAGGATGGGCAGAGTCAACCGTAGTAGTTCGATTTTGGATTATATCAATTATTTTAGCAATGATAGGATTAGCTACGCTTAAATTAAGATAATGTTTAATTTAAATGATAATCTAAGAAATAAAAAATTTCTTATTTATGGATATGGGAGAAGTGGACGTACTTCATATAATTATTTAAAAAAAAATAACAAAATTTTAGTTTATGACGATAATAAAAAAATTAAAAAATCTTTTATTTCTTTAAAAAAAATAAAATTAACTGAATTTGATTATATAGTTCTAAGCCCAGGCATTGATATAAATAAATGCAGGCTTAAAAATTATTTAATAAAGAATAAAGACAAAATAATTACTGATCTAGATATTTTTTACTTGAACAATCCAAATAATTTAAAAATTACTATTACAGGAACTAATGGGAAATCAACAACTGCAAAATTATTATTTGAAATTTTAAAAAATCAAAATAAAGATGTTAAGCTTGTAGGAAATATAGGGATACCTGTGTTATCTAAGAATAAAATAAAACCTAGCACAATTTTTGTAATAGAAGCATCATCTTATCAAATTGACTATAGCCAATATTTCAAAGCAGATTATGTATTTATATTAAATATCAGCCCAGATCATTTGGAAAGACATAGGTCAATTCAAAAATATACACACGCTAAATTTAAATTAATATTAAATCAAAACAAAAATTTTTATGCTTTTGTTGAAAATAACAAATATTTAAATCAACAAATCAAAAAATATAAAATAAGATCTAAAATTATTAAAATAAATAAGAATGAAAAAAAGATAAAAAAATTAATTTCTAACAGTTATTTTGATAATATTAATAATTTAAAAAATTTATCTTTTATACTTAGTTTTGCAAAAGTATATAAATTAAATAAATCTAAATTATTCAAAACAGTAAATTTATTTAAAGGTTTAGATTTTAGACAACAAATTATTTATAAAAATAAATTTGTTACTATTGTAAATGATTCAAAATCCACGAGCTTTTCCTCAACAGCAAGTTTACTTAAATCCTATAAGAATATTTTTTGGATATTAGGAGGACTAGCTAAAAAAGGCGATAAACTTGAATTACCATCCAAATATTATCAAAATATTAAAGCTTATATTTTTGGAAAAGATCAAAGTTTTTTTAAAAAAAAATTAAGTAATAAAATAAAATCAAGTTCACATAGCAATTTAGAAAATATTTTAAAAAAAATAGCCAAAGAAATAAAATTAAATAAAAATAAACATTCTCATATTTTATTTAGTCCTTCAGCAGCATCTTTTGATAAATTCAAAAATTTTGAAGACAGGGGAAATTATTTTAATTATTTAATTAAAAAAATAAAATTTATAAAAAAAATAAATGCTTAATTTAAATAAAATATTTAATTTTTATTATGGATGGTGGAAAAATATTGATAAATTTATTTTATTCTTAATTTTATTTCTTTTTTCTCTTGGTTTATTTTTTTCATTAGTTTCAACATCGATTATTGCTTCGGATAAGTTAAATACAAATACTTATTATTTTTTTATAAAACACTTACTTTTTATAATTCTTGGAGTATTTATTTTGATTACACTTTCTGCAATTGATCAAAAAAAATTGTTTCAAATTTCTAAATATTTATTTTTAATTTTCTTTATATTTTTAGCTTTAGTTCCATTTATAGGCACAGAAGTAAAGGGCTCTGCGAGATGGATAGATTTGTCTTTCGTTCCAAGATTTCAGCCTATTGAAATTTTAAAACCTTTTTTAATAATAATAATATCCGCTGTTTTTACATTGAATAATAAAAAACATATTTATATTAAATATTTATTTAGTTTTTTATTAATTTTTCCAGTAATTTTATTATTGATTTCTCAACCAGACATTGGTCAAACAATATTAATCCTACTTACTTGGTTTTCATTAATATTTGTTTCAGGAATTAATTTATTTTTCTTCTTTGCATTTTTTGCAGTAATTTTTTCAATATTGGTTTATCTTATTTTGTTTTTTCCAAAATTTGAGTATATAAAAAATAGATTATTTTCATTTATAGATCCAAATTCAGGCAATAATTATCAACCTGAAAGAGCCTCAGAAGCAATTTCAAATGGAGGTTTTTTTGGACAAGGAATTGGTGAAGGAACTTTAAATTCAAAAATTCCTGAAGCGCATACTGACTATATAATTTCTGTAATATCAGAAGAGTTTGGAGTGATAATTGTTTTAGTGATAATGATAATTTTTCTAATATTGTCTTACAATATATTTAAAAAAATAAACAATGAAAGTGATGATAAAGTTAAATTAATTTTAGTTGGAATAGCATCTATAATTTTATTTCAAACTTTTATTCATATAGGAGTTAATATAAGATTATTGCCAACTACTGGTATGACTTTGCCATTTTTAAGTTATGGAGGTTCATCAATCTTAAGTACATCTATATTATCTGGAATTATATTAAATTTAACAAAAAGAAAAATAAGCTAGTGAAAAAAAAAATATTGATTAGCACAGGTGGCTCCGGAGGGCATACTATTCCAGCTATTACTTTGTATGAACATTTAAAAAATGACTTCGAAATTTTTTTAACTTCAGATAAAAGAGGAGCTAAATATATTAACAAGAGTGTTTATAATTATAAATTAATTGAAATTCCAAGAATTTCAAAAAACTTTTTTAAATTACCCTATGTATTATTATTTTTAATAGTTTCTTTTTTTAAATCATTTTTCTTTATAAAAAAAAATAATATTCAAGTATTGATTAGTACAGGTGGATATATGTCTTTCCCCTTATGTTTATCTGCAAAAATATTAAAAATAAAAATTTATTTATTTGAGCCAAATACTGTAATAGGTAGATCAAATAAGTTTTTTATAAAATTTTCAGAAAAAATTATTTCTTATTCAAAAAATATAAAAAATTTTCCAGAAAAGTATAAACATAAAATTTTTCTAGTAAATCCTCTATTAAGAAAAAAAATATATGAAGAAAAAATAAATTTTAAAAATAAAATTAAAAAATCATTTACAATATTAATTATAGGTGGAAGCCAAGGAGCAGAATTTTTTGATAATGAAATTAGTGAATTGATGATTGATTTATTTAAAAAATATAAAATTTCATTAATTCAACAAATAACAAACGAAAATAAGAAAAAAATAATTGGAGAAAAATATAAAGAGATTGGTATACAAAATGAACTATTTAGTTTTAGTGAAGAAATATTTACAAAATATAATCAGGTAGATTTTGCAATTACAAGGTCAGGAGCATCAACAATTTCAGAATTAATTTTTTTTAATATTCCTTTTCTGACAATACCTTTGCCTAAATCAAAAGATAATCATCAATTTTACAATGCTAAAGATTTTTTTGACAAAAAACTATGTTGGTTAATCGACCAGTCCGATTATAAAAAAGAAAATTTAAAAGAATTTATTTTAAATTTAATACAGAATTCTGACGATTATTTCGAAAAAAAAAATAATATGATTAAATTTTCTTATCAAAACACTTGGAATAATATAAATCAAAAGTTATTAGCCTTAATAAATGAAAATTAAATTAGCAAAATCAGAGTTAATTCATTTTGTTGGAATTGGTGGAATTGGAATGAGTGGTTTAGCTCTAATAATGAAAGAACTAGGGTTTAAAGTGCAAGGAAGCGATATTTCAAATAATAAAAATATAGAAAGAGTTAAACAAAAGAAAATTAAAATATATATAGGACATAAAAAACAAAATATTAATAAATCAACTATTTTAGTTATTTCATCTGCAATTAAAACAAATAACCCTGAATTGCAGTTTGCAAAAAAAAGAAAAATACCAATTTATAAAAGAGGAGAAATGTTGGCCAATGTTGTCTCTTTAATGAAAAATGTTGTAGTTGCTGGCTCACATGGAAAAACTACTACAACTTCATTAATATCTAATATTTTTACACATGCAAAAATAGACCCAACAGTAATTAATGGAGGTGTTTTAAATTCATTTAGTGGTTCAGCAAAATTGGGAAAAAGTGACTGGTGTATTTTAGAATCAGATGAATCAGACGGAAGTTTCACCAAAATACCATCAACTTATTCTATAGTTACAAATATCGACAAGGAACATTTAGATTATTACAAATCTCTAGAAGTTTTAAAAAAAAATTTTATTAATTTTATAGAAAAAACTCCATCATTTGGAAAAGCATTTATATGTTTAGATGATAAAAATAATAGCGAAGTAATTAAAAAAATTAGTAATCTAAATTATAATACTTATGGAATAAGTAAATTATCAAATTTTAGAATATTAAATATTTTGCAAAAGGAAAGTTATTCTAAATTTGATTTAAAAATAAGTTTACCAGGAACAAAAGAAAATTTTATTAAAAATATTAAGACACCCCTCATTGGTCTTCATAATATAAGAAACTCTACAGCAGCAGTGGCTGTTGCGTTTTCAGTCGGCATACCAACTCAAATTATCAAAAAAGGATTAGAAAAGTTTTCTGGTGTTCAAAGAAGATTTACTAAAGTTTTTTCTTATAATAATGTTTATTTTTTTGATGATTATGCGCACCATCCAACTGAAATCAAAGAAGTATTAGATGGAGTTAGGGAAGTTTATAAAAAAAAAGAAATAGTCTGTATATTTCAGCCTCATAGAGTTTCCAGATTAAAAAACTTACATGAAGAATTTTCAAATTCATTTAAAAAAGCTGATACAATAATTTTATGCCCAATATATAAAGCGGGTGAAAATATTAAATTAGGCTTTAGTTATAATAGTTTTGCAAAGAAAATAGCAAAGAATTCAAAAGTAAAATTAATCTTAATTAAAAATAATTTAGATTTAATTAAATATGTTAAACAAAATATATATGGAAATAAAATAGTTATTGGAATGGGTGCTGGTTCAATATCTAATTGGATTAAAGAACTACCTAAATATATTAAATAGATGGATAACAAGAAACTTGTAGATAAATTTAAAAAGTTTAGCGATAGTATATATTTTAATTATAGTCTTAAAAAACTTAATTGGTTAAATATAGGAGGAAATACTAAAATTTTTTTTAAACCTAAAACCTTACAAGATCTTCTAGAATTCTTAAAAATAAACAAAGAAAATAAAAATTTTTTTGTTATTGGCGCTGGCTCAAATGTTTTATTTAAAGACGATATATTTGAAGGTGTGATAATTAAATTAAGTAAAAATTTTTCCAGAATATCAATGTTGAATGAAAACACTATTGTTGCTGGAAGTGGTGTTTTAGATAAAGCATTATCAAAATTTGCTTTAGAAAATAGCTTGAGTGGATTCGAATTTTTATCATGTATTCCTGGTTCGATTGGAGGAGGTATAAGGATGAATTCTGGATGTTTTGGAAGAGAGTTTAAAGATATTTTAATTTCCGTTCAAGCTGTAAGTAAATCCGGAAAGGTTTTAACAATTCCTTCCAAAGATATTGTTTTTGGATATAGATCATGCAATTTACCAAAAGATTTAATTTTTCTTAGCGCTTCTTTTAAAGGGAGCAGAAAGAACAAAAAAAATATTGAAAAAGAAATTAATAATTTAATAACAAAAAAAGAAACTGCTCAGCCAACAAGAGTTAAAACAGGTGGAAGTACTTTTAAAAACCCAATAAAAGAAACGAATAAGAAAGTTTGGAAAATAATTAAAGAATCTGTTCCCAATGATATTCAATTTGGTGACGCAATTATTTCGGATAAACATTCAAATTTTTTTGTTAACAAAGGAAACGCAAGTTATAAAGATATGAAAAAATTAATAGACTATGTAAAAGAAAGTGTAAAAAATAAAACTGGAATAATGCTTGATTTAGAAATTATTCTAGTAGAATAAATGAAAAAAAAAATTTTAATTCTTGCGGGTGGTTTTTCGAAAGAAAGAGAAATTAGTTTGAGAACTGCAATGGGAGTTTTTAATCAAATTAACAAAAAATACCATGTAAAAATTTGTGAGCCTAACGGACTATTAATTAAAAATTTGAGATCATTTAAACCCAGTGTTGTATTTAACGCATTACATGGAAGATATGGAGAAGATGGATATATACAGTCGATATTAGAATCAGAAAAAATTAAGTACACTCATTCAGGCCCCTTATCTTCTTCCATAGCAATAGACAAAGAAATTTCAAAAAAATTATTTATAAAAAATAATATTTTAACACCAAAATATTTTAAATTTAATTTCAATAAATTTATAAAAAAAAATACATTAATTAAAAAAATCAAATCTCAATTAAATTTTCCAGTTGTAATAAAACCTTTTAATGAAGGTTCTAGTGTTGAAGTATACATTTGTAGCAAAAGAAACATTTTTAAAAATCTTAAAAAGCTTTCAACATATAAGGAAATAATGATTGAAAAATATATCCCAGGAAGAGAGATTCAAGTCGCAATTATGGGAAACAGAAAATTAGGTGCAATAGAATTAGTTCCTAGAAGAAAGTTTTATGACTATCGAGCAAAATATGATGCAAAATCAAAAACAAAACATATTATACCTGTAAATATTAGCAAAAAAAAAATTAAGGAAGTATTAAATATTGCTTTAAAGGCACACAAAGTTATTGGATGCAAAGGTGTAACTAGATCTGATTTTAAATTTTATAATAATAAATTTTATCTATTAGAAATTAATACTCAACCAGGGATGACATCTTTATCCTTAGTTCCTGAAATTGCAAAATTCAATAATATTTCTTTTATAAATTTAATAGAATGGATTATTAAAGATGCATCAATTCAGAGATAGAAAGAAATATTTTCTATTCCTTTTTTTAAATATTTTTTTTCTTTCATCAATTAATAGTCAATTATTTATAGAAAAAAAACAATCATTTTATAATTTAAAATCTATTGAGGTATTAGGTTTAGAAAAAAGTTTAAATTTAGAAATAGAACAGAATTTAAATTTTTTAATAAATACCAATATTTTTTTTATTGATAAGCAAATTTTAAATAATCAACTTAATAAGTATAGTTTTATTGAAAACTATTCTATCTTTAAATTTTACCCTTCAAAAATTATTTTAAAATTAAAACATACTAATTTTCTAGCACGTACGATTAAAAATAATGAAATATTTCTTATTGGATCAAATAGCAAATTTACAAATATTAAAAAATTCAATAATTTTTATCATTTACCAATAGTTTTTGGGAATTTTAATGCAGAAGAATTTTTATTATTTAAAAAAATTATTAATAATTCAGATTTAAATTATAACAATATTAAAGAGATATTTTTTTACCCAAGCCGAAGAATAGATATCAAAACTAAAGACAACATTACAATTAAGTTTCCAATAAAAGATATTAAAAAAGCAATGAATATTGCAAGTAAAATTATTAATAATGAAAAATTTAACAACAATATAATTGATCTAAGAGTGCCAAATCAGATAATTTTATCTAATGAATGAAAAAAATATAAAAGTTTTTATTGACTTTGGTTCATCCAAGATAAGATTAGGTGTATTTAGTATAGAAATTTCAAAAAATATTTTTATTTTAGAGCAAGATTGTATTTCTAATTTTAGTTTAAATAAGTTGGATATAAATAATTCAAAAGAAGTTATTAAAAATTTAATCAAATCTGCAGAAAAAAAAATAGACGCACATATTAATAATATTAACCTAATGATTGACACTCCAGATATATTTTCTATAGATTTTTCAATAAAAAAAAATTCTGATAAAAGAAAATTTTCAAAAAACGATATTCATTCTTTATTAAATGAAGCTAAAAATATAGTTCAAAAAAATTACATTAATCAAAAAATTATTCATGTAATTGTCAAAAAGTTTGTTTTTGATGATCAGGAATTTTTTGAAATTCCAAATATAGAAATAAATTATAACTCTTTAGAAATAGAATTAAAATTTATATGTTTTCCTAATAAAATTTGGAAAAACTTAGAAAAAAGCTTCAATTCGAATTATTTAAAAATAGATAATTTATATTGTTCTAGCTATGTGAAATCAGCAAATTATAATTCAATTTTTGATAATTATAAAAAAAAAGTTTTTTTGGATATTGGATATGGAAAAAGTGCTATAACTATCTTTGAAGATAAAAGAATTTTATATTTTAACATTCTCCCCGTTGGAGGAAAACACATAACGACTGACATTGCTTCACTTCTTAAAATTAATATTAATGAAGCAGAAAATTTTAAAAAAAATTTAAACCAATCTGAAACTGTATTTATAAACAATTTTAATAAAGATGGTGAAATAAAAACTAAAGATTTTATGAACCAAATTATTTTTGCAAGAGTTGATGAAATTATTAAACTAAATTTAACTGAGGAATATTTTAATACTTTTTTAAGCAATAATGATGATAGTTGCGTTCTTGTTTTTATTGGCAATGGTTCTAAAATATTAAATAAAAATTCAATTTATCTGGAAGACAAATTTGATTTTTTTAAAGAAATTAGTTTTTTTGAAGAAAACTCAAAAAGTATTTGCGAGTCTGGGTTTAATTTTATTCAAATGATCAAATCTCAAGAAGTCAATTTTGTACCGAAAAAACCAAGAAACAAAGGTTTTTTTGAAAAGTTTTTTCATTTGTTTAATTAATTATTGTATTTTCTTGTAATATTTGTTGAATTTTTTTGGACTAAATAAGAGTGTAAATGTTCTTTATGTCAATTCTTAACCAAAAAACTTTAAATTCAAGTGTCAAATTTGATGGAGTTGGCCTTCACACTGGTAAAAAAGTTTCTATAAATATATTACCATCAGAGCCAAATACAGGAATTTTATTTAAAAGAACAGATCTAAAAAATAATAACATAATTGTTCCAAATTTATATAATGTATCAAATGCAACTTTGTGTACTACTATATCAAATGAATATGGGATTTCAGTTTCTACCATTGAACATTTAATGGGAGCATTTTATGGCCTAGGTATAGATAATGCATTAATTGAAATTAACTCACAAGAGGTACCTATACTTGATGGCTCTGCAAAAAATTTTGTTGAAAAATTTTTAGAAGTTGGTTTTAAGATGAGCGAAGTTCCAATCAAACTAATTAAAATTTTAAATAAAATTAGTATTGAAGATGGATCAAAATATATAGAAATTGATAAATCGAATGTTAGTTTAGACATAGATTTTGAAATAAAATATATGAAATCTTTAATAGGTAACCAGAAAAACAAAATAAATGTTTATGAAAATGATTTATCAGAAATATATAACTCAAGAACATTTTGTTTATATGAAGACGTTGAAAAACTAAGAAATATTGGTTTAGCAAAAGGTGGAAGTCTGGATAATGCAATTGTAGTAAAAGGGGATGAAGTTTTAAATCATGAAGGTTTAAGAAATAGACTAGAATTTGTAAATCATAAAATTCTTGATTGTATGGGGGATTTATATCTTTCTGGTTATAAAATAATAGGTTCTTTAAAATGTTCTCAAGGGGGACATAGCCTAACAAATAAATTGTTGCGAGAAGTATTTAGTGATAAAAATAATTATTCAATATTTGAAATAAAGGAAAAGTCTCTTCCACACGCATATATCAATAAATCAGTATTAAAATCTATTGCATAATAATTAGAATTTTTTCTAATTTCTGTTAAGAATTTAGAAATGAAAGATTATCCAAAATACATTTTAATTATTTTTATTTTATTTCTAGTTTCGTGCAAAAATGAAACAAAAAAAGAAGTTTCAGTAATACAAGAAACAAGCATAGACCTTCAAATGATCCAAGCTTATAAAGAGGGATTAGAAAATTTAGAATTAGGTGATGCTTTAGCTGCAGCAAAAAAATTTAATGAAGCTGAAATTTTATTTCCACAATCAAATTGGGCATCAAGGGCATCTTTAATGTCAGCATATTCTTATTATTCTCAGGAATACTTTGTAAATGCTGTAGGAGAGCTTGAAAGATTTTTAGAAACCTATCCAAACCATGAAAGGACAAGTTATGCTTATTATCTGCTAGGCATATGCTATTACGATCAAATTGTAGATGAAAAAAGAGATTTGAAAGTAATTGAAGATGCAAAAAAAAATTTTGAAAAAGTTATAAATGATTATCCCCAATCAGATTTTGCATTAGATTCAGAATATAAACTTGAGTTAATCGAGGAAATTTTGGCAAGCAAGGAGATGTATTTAGCAAAATATTATATAGAAAGAGAAAAATGGATACCGGCAATAAATAGATATAAAAATGTTTTAGAAAATTATGAAAGAACAATATTTATAGAAGAAGCATTGCATAGATTGGTAGAACTACACTACAAAATTGGAATGATTGATGAATCAAAAAAATATGCATCATTATTAGGATATAATTATCAATCTAGTAAGTGGTATGAAGAATCTTATAAAATATTTAACAAAAATTACAGCAAAAAACTAAAAATAAAAAAAAATAAAAAAAAATTTATTACCTTAGAAAAAATAAAATCACTACTTAAGTAAAAAATATGAGTAGTAAAAATGTAAACAAAAAATATCTAGAGAAAATTGAAGAATTTCAAAAACATAATAAGCTTTATTATGATAAAAATAATCCTTCAATTTCTGATGAAAAATTTGATATTTTAAAAAAAGAGATCTTAGAGTTAGAAAAAAAACATAGTTTATTAAAAAACAAATGGTCACCCTCTGCTGCAATTGGATATAAGCCTTCAAAAAATTTTTTGAAATCAAAGCATAGAATAAAGATGTTGTCTTTGTCTAATGCTTTCGGTGAAGAAGATCTTGTAAATTTTGAAAAGAAAATTTCTAATTTCTTAAATATAAAGAACTTAAAAAATAATATTGAGTACAGTGTAGAACCAAAGATAGATGGTATTTCTGCATCACTAACTTATAAAAACAATTCTTTAATTTTAGGAGTATCTCGTGGGGATGGAATTGAAGGAGAAATAATAACAGAAAACCTTAAAACGATAAAAAATATTCCAAAAAAGATATACAATAAAAATTTCCCAAAAGATATTGATATAAGAGGGGAAGTTTATATTGGAAAAAAAGATTTTGAAAAAATCAAAGATAGATTTGCAAATCCAAGAAATGCTGCCTCGGGTTCTTTAAGACAAAAAGATCCAAACGAAACAAAAAAGATTCCATTGAAATTTATTGCATATACTTATGGATTTATTGAAAGTTCATCATTTAAAAAACAGTCAGAATTTTTAGGTCTGCTCGAAACTTGGGGTTTTAAAGTAAATAAGTTAAACAATATAGTTACAGGAATTGATAAGTTAATAATAAATCATAAAGAATTTGAAAAAAGAAGACATGATTTAGATTTTGATGTTGATGGACTAGTCTATAAAATAAATAATATTGATTTACAAAAAAGATTGGGTTTTGTAGCAAATGCTCCTAGATGGGCCATTGCGCATAAATTTTCAGCTAACAGTTCTTTTTCAAAAATATTAAATATTGAAGTTCAAATCGGTAGAACTGGTGCACTTACACCTGTGGCTAAGATTAAACCTGTGAATATAGGAGGCGTTGTGGTTTCAAATGCTACGCTTCATAACGAGGAAGAAATAATTAGAAAAGATATAAGAATTGGAGATGTGGTTAAGATTGAAAGAGCAGGAGATGTAATACCACATGTGTTATCAGTAGATTTAAAGAAGAGAGAAGATAATTTAAAAAAATTTGTTTTTCCAAAAAAATGCCCTTCTTGTGGATCAAAAATTATTAAGGATTATAACAAAAACACAAAAAAATTTGATGCAGTACAAAGGTGCTCTAGAGAAGGTTATAAATGTGAAAAAATAGCAATAGAAAAAATTAAACATTTTGTTTCAAAGGACGCACTAAATATTGATGGTCTAGGAAAAAAAGTTGTCGAAAAATTTTGGGAATTAAAATTTTTAAAATTACCTTATGATATATTTAATTTGGATTACGAAAAAATTGAAATTTTGGAAGGATGGGGAGAATTATCAGCATTAAATCTAAAAGATGCTATTGAAAAATCAAAAGATATTGGTTTAGACAAATTTATATATTCATTAGGTATAAGACACATAGGCCAAGAAAATGCAAAAATTTTAGCACAATATTTTCAATCAAAGATAAATTTTTGTAAAACAACTGGAAATTTTAACTTTAGTTCACTGAGTAACATTGATGGAATTGGTGAAACACAAATCAAATCACTAAAAAAATTTTTTTCAAATAAAACAAATATAAATGTGGTTCATAAATTAGTTTCTAAAATGAATATCAATGATTCTAAACAAGGCAGTGAAGGTAAACTTAAAAATAAAACATTTATGTTTACTGGAAAACTCGTAAAAATTAGCAGAGCTGAAGCAAAATCTCTTACTGAACAAAATTCTGGCAAAATATTAAGCAATGTAACAAAAAATCTTGATTATTTAGTTATAGGAGAAAAACCTACTACAAAAAAAATTAAACAAGCTAATGAGTTAAATATAAAAGTGATTAAGCAATCAAAATGGGAGGAGCTTTTAAATTAAATCTAAAAGCCATTTTTTTTCACTATTAGTTAAATATTTTGAGATTTTTGAATAAATATCTAAATGATAATTATGTAGATATTTTTTTTCAGTTGAATTTAACATTTTAAAATTAATTAAATCTATATCTATTGGTGCTAAAGTTAGATTTTTAAATTGTATATTTTTTTTATCTTTTTTAACATAAATCAAATTTTCAATCCTAATACCGAATTTTTTTTCTTTATAGTATCCAGGTTCATTACTCACAATCATTCCTGGTCTTATTTTAACATTGTTAAATTTTGATATAGATTGAGGTCCTTCATGGACATTTAAGAAATAACCGACACCGTGTCCTGTTCCATGACTATAGTCTAAATTAATTTTTTTTAAGAATACTCTAGCCCTTTTGTCTATTTCTCCTCCAGTATTAATTTTATTTAAGTTGGTATTAGAAACGGCAATATGACCTTTTAAAACCCTAGTAAAAATATTTTTAATTTTTGAATTAGGTTTTGAGAAACATACAGTTCTTGTTACGTCTGTAGTTCCGTATTTATATTGTCCTCCAGAGTCGCATAAAAAAATATCAGTTTTTTTTATTTTTCTATTTGAATTTTTATTTGCTCTATAATGTATTATTGCACCATTTGGACCAGATCCTGCTATAGTATTAAAACTTGGATACAAAAAACTAGTATTTTTTTTTCTAAAATTTTCTAATTTTTTTTCAGCATCTATTTCTGTTAAGTTTAGATTTTTTTTACTTTTTATCCAATATAGAAATTTTGTTAAAGCAGCACCATCTTTAATATGTGTATCAATCATATTTTTAATTTCAGTTTTATTCTTTATTGCTTTTAACGAATAACAAGGATCAATTTCATTTAAAATATTAAATTTTGACAAAATAATACTTTTATTAAAAATTGAACAACTATTTCTATCAATAGAAAAATTTTTTCCTTTTAAATTATTAATTACTTTTAGAAATTCTTTAAATTCATAAAACTTAATTTTTTTATATTTAATTGAATTTTTAATTTTTTTAATTTTTTTTATATCAGAAAAAAAATATATACTTTTGCTATTAAAAATTATTTGACAATTTGGAATGGGGCTATTTGGATTATCAAATCCCCTTATATTTAATAACCATGCACAGTTTTCAGGCGCACTAATGAATATATTTTGTATTTTTTTCTTTTTAAGTATTGATGATAATCTATTTAATTTTGAAGTCACTCTTTCACCTGCTATAATTTCGCTTAAACAGTAAAATTCTTTTGTTTTATGATTATTTTTTAAATTATATATTTCATCAATTAAATTATTATTAATTGGGATTAAATTACAAACATCTCTAAAATTCGATCCCAAACTAATTTCAGTGAATAATTTAGGGTCAAATCCCAATGTTAGTTTATCTTTTATTTTTTTAATTACTTCAAAAGGTCTTATTTTTGGAATTTCAAATATTCTAAAATTTTTTCCACATTCAATACTTGCCTGCAATGTGTATCTGCCATCAACAAATAGCAAATTTTTCTCTTTTAAGATTATTGCTAGTCCAGCTGAGCCAGAAAAGCTGGAGATTAACTTTAATCTGCTTGGAGAAGAATATTCTGAAAAAAATTCATCATTTTTAGGTATTATGTATCCATCTATATTTTTATTATTCATTAATTTCTTTAATAAGCTAATCATTTCAAAACTACCTTTTTAATTTTTTTTGATATCTTATCCATCCTGGGCTTTTTATTTCATTTTTAAAATCTATATCTTGATTAAATTCAAAATCATCTTGCGCATCTTCTTCAAAATAATTATTTTTTTTAATGTTATCATGTGGCAATTCATCAATAAATCTGGATGCCAAACTATCTATCCAATCACCCTGATAAAATCTATTCATTGAAAATGATATAATAGCTTGTTTTTTTGCCCTGGTAATTCCAACATAAGCCAATCTTCTTTCTTCTTCTAATCCTTTTTGTCCTTTTTCTTCAATTGATTTTTGGTGAGGAAATAAACCTTCTTCCCATCCTGGTAAAAAAATTACATCAAACTCAAGTCCTTTTGATGCATGTATTGTCATTAAATTGACTTTTTTTTCTTCCCAATCCTGATCAAGGGAAGTTGCTAAAGCAACGTGTTCTAAAAAACTTTCTAAGTTATCATACTCTTTCATTGCATTAATTAATTCTTTTATGTTTTCCAATCTATTCTCATTTTCTAAATCTTTTTTGTCTTTTAACATTTGACTATAACCAGACTCATCTAAAATAGTTTGTATTAATTTTATATGACCTATTTTTTTATTGAATAAATCATTTCTCCATTTTTCCAATAAACTTAATAGAGAATTTAACCCTAACTTTGTTTTTGGTTTTATTTTATTTTCTTGAATTAGAGAAGTTGCAGACTTTTCTAATGACAAGCTATTTTGCTTAGCATATTCATTTATCTGTTTAACGGTAGTTTCACCAATTGATCTTTTTGGAACATTTATAATTCTTTCAAAGGAAAGATCATCTTTGTTTTGATTAATTAATCTAAGATACGCTATACAATCTTTAATTTCTGCACGTTCATAAAATTTAATTCCTCCTATGATTCTATAAGGTATCCCAATTTTTAAAAAACGTTCTTCAAACTCTCGTGTTTGAAATATTGCCCTTACTAAAATTGATATATCATTAAGAGAGTATTTCTTTTTCAATTTTTCAATTTCATCACTTACTCCAGTAGCTTCGTCTTTTCCATTTCTAAAAGAATTTAAAGAAACTAAATCTCCATCTTCACCTTCGGTATAAAGATTTTTACCAACTCTTGCTTCATTATTTGATATAATTTTAGATGCTACGGATAATATATTTTGAGTTGACCTATAATTTCTTTCAAGCCTAACTATTTTTGTATTATCGTATATTTTATCAAATTCTAAAAAATTTTTTATTTCAGCTCCTCTCCAACTATAAATTGATTGATCATCATCACCTACACAACAAATATTTTGATTATATTTTGCCAAATAGTTTAACCATTTACTTTGAATTAAATTAGTATCTTGATATTCATCAACTAAAATATATTTAAAATTCTTGGAATACATCTCAGCGATATCAGAATTTTTCTCAAAAATTTTTACTGAATGCAATATTAAATCACTAAAATCACAGGCATTTAGATCAAGCAACTTAGATTGATAAATTTTATATATACTTAAAAAACCTTTTTCTAATACTTCTCTTTTTTTTAAAACCACATCCTCAGGATACCATCCTTTATTTTTCCATTGATCAATTATTGAAAGAATATACTTGGGTGATATTTTTTTTACATCAATGTTTTCTGATTTTGATATATTTTTAATTAATTTAACCTGATCGTCCTGATCAATTATTGTAAAGTTTGAATTTAAATTAACAGCCCTAGCATGTTTTCTTAATAATTTTGCACACACTGAATGGAAGGTACCAAGCCATGGAAGGCCAATCGCTGTTTTTTTTAGAATTTTGCTTATTCTATCTTGCATTTCTTTTGCAGCTTTATTTGTAAAAGTAACAGCAAGAATTTGGTTAGGATATGCTTTTTTATTTTTAATTATATGAGCAATTCTTGAAATTAATACTTTAGTTTTTCCGGAGCCTGCTCCAGCCACTATTAAAAGTGGTCCATCAAGAGACAAAACGGCCTCTTTTTGTTTTTCATTAAGATTTTTTAAATATTCTAAATTTAACATTTTACTATTTTTAGTGTAAATCCTAGTTTCAGCAACTATGAAAAATTACTTACGCAAGTTTGAAAAATACATTTTAAGTGTTAGAAACGACATTTCAAGATATATAAAAAAAAATCCTTCTGAAATAATTATATTATCAATCACATTAGTTTTATTATTATTATTATATTTCACTATACCCACTTTTTATAATTATAAAAATTTTGATAAGGAAATTCAAAAAAAAGTATCTAAAGATTTTAAATTAGATCTAAAAAACATTTCTAGTGTTACATATTTAATGATTCCAACTCCACACTTTCTGATTGAAGAATGTGATATACATTTTTCAAATGATCCTAAAGAAAAAATCTTAAAAGCAAAAAATTTAAAAATTAATATTTTTTCAAAAAATTTACATAAAAAAGAAAAAATAGAATTAAAAAATATTTATCTAAATAAAGTTGATTTAGATCTGCAATTTGTTGATATAAAAAATTTTTACAAACATTTAACAAACAATATTACAAAACCAATCTATATAAAAAATAGTAACTTTTTTTTTCGGGATCAAAAAAAAGAAATAATATCAATTTCAAAAATAAAAAAATTTGAATATTTTCTTGATTTTCAAAATAAATCAAAAAAACTAAATATTTTGGGAAATTTATTTGGATCATATTTTAAATTTAACTGGGAGAAAAATTTTCCTAATCCATATATAACATTAAGTAATATTAAATTTAAAAATCCAAACATAAATATTTCAAATATATTTAATAAAGATAAAGAGTTTACAAAAGCTGAAACAAATATCAGCTTTTTAAGAAATAGCTTGGATTTAAATTACAAATTTAATAAAGACAGCATTGAACTAATTGATGATAAAAATAACAAAATTAATCATTCAAAGTTAATTGGGAGTGTTAACTTAGATCCATTTTTTTTTGATTTAAATTTAATTTTATCAGGAATACGAATTGAAACAGTACTAAACAATCTTTTTTTAAATTTATATAGAACAAATAAATCTGTCAATATAAATTTTTATGGAAATTTAAAAATAAATTTAAGTGAAATTAATAATCGATTATTTGAAAATTTAATTATAAATATTAATTTTTTAGAAGAAAGAATAAGTTTAAATGATTCAAGTTTAGTTTTAAAAAAAATAGGAAAAATAAATTTTTCTGATCCCTCCATTTATGAAAAAGATCAAAAAATATTTATTAGATCAAAAATTAAATTTCATGTTGATAATCAACAGGAACTCTTTAAAAGGTTTTTGATACCAAGACAAAATAGAATAGATTTAAAAAAAGTTTATTTTGAAGTAGAGTATAATGTAGATGAAGGGAATTATTTTTTATCTAATATTAATTTTAATGAAAATCAAAATAATCAAGTAATTTTTCGCGAAATTAATAATATTCAACAATTAAATAGTTTAATTTCGCAAGAGTTTAAAAAAGTTAAGTTGGACTAGTCATTTTTTTTGGATCAACTATTTTATTGTATTCTTTTTCACTGATTAATCCTGACTTTAAAGCTTCTTCTTTCAATGTTGTTTTGTTTTTCAAAGCTTTTTTTGCAATTTTTGCTGCGTTGTCATATCCAACATGTGGAGTTAGAGCCGTAACTAGCATTAATGAATTATCTAATAATTCCTTAATTCTTTTTTTGTCAGCTTTTAGACCAGAAACACAATATTTTGCAAAGCTCTTTGCAGAATCTGACATTATATGAATTGATTGTAAAATATTATGTATAATTAATGGTTTAAAAACATTTAATTCGAAATGACCATGAGACCCTGCCATTGTTATTCCGTTGTGGTTTCCAATTACCTTCACGCATACCATAGTTACAGCTTCACACTGAGTTGGATTTACTTTTCCAGGCATTATAGAAGAACCTGGTTCATTTTCTGGCAAAATAAGTTCTCCATAACCAGCTCGAGGGCCCGATCCCAAGAATCTGATATCATTTG
>Ga0187827_10001354_pt1 | contig 36273 bp, 30 predicted proteins | sample ETNtaG_39_FD_167969 | JGI IMG/M metagenome (GOLD analysis project Ga0187827, IMG submission 167969) | Marine microbial and viral communities from oxygen minimum zone, Eastern Pacific Ocean - ETNP2014_SV_150_PacBio MetaG (Illumina Assembly) | ecosystem: Environmental > Aquatic > Marine > Hypoxic...
GATGAAGGTTGGAAGGCGATTAAACTTCGTCTGCACCACGAATCGCTTGAAGACGATATAAAAACCGTACAAACAGTAAAGGATGCTGTTGGAGATAAAATGACAATAATGGTTGATGCTAACCAGGCACAATCAAATGGTCGCTACCAACCCGGCGTGGTATGGGACTATAAACGTGCAGTTGATACAGCGAGGATACTGCAGGATTTGGGAGTTTATTGGCTTGAAGAACCATTGACGAGATATGATTTTAAGAATCTGGCACGGCTCAATGATTTGGTGGAACTTCAAATTGCTGGAGGGGAAAACAATCGTGTTATGAACGATTTCATACAGATGGCGGAATTAAATTGTTACGATGTATTTCAACCGGAAAGCATGGTACTGGACGGTATTACTCCTTTACGAAAAATTGGGATGCTTGCCGAACTATACGGAAAACGTGTGATTCCACATCATGGAGGAGGAAATATAGGTGTAATAGCTCATATGCATCTGGTTGCATCATGGGATCATGCTCCGTTTATTGAACTGCTTCACGATCCCCCCGTAGGTCACTACAAACATAAATTTGCTATATTTGAAAATGCTCCTTTGGTCGAAAACGGAATTATCAGTGTTCCTGATAAACCGGGTTTGGGCGTTGAGCTTAATGAAGATCTAATCCTTTCCAGATAATTAAAGGTGGAACTATGAAAAACGAAATGGAATTTTACGTCGGGACGTATACAAGGATGGGGTCTGACGGTATTTATCACGTTAATTTAGACCTTCAATCCGGAAAAATGGAAGAAATCTCTGTTACAGGAGGTGTCGAAAACCCATCTTTTTTGGCCATAAATTCTACTAATGACCGGTTGTATTCGGTTGGTGAAATTACCGAAGATGGGCGAAGAGGTAGTGTTTCCTCGTTTTCAATTAAAGATGATGGTTCTTTGACCTTACTCGGTAGTGAACAGACAGGAGGTCCAGGGCCTTGTCATCTTTCGGTTGTCCCAGGAGACGGTTCAGTGATTGTTACCAATTATGCCGGCGGCAGCGTCTGTATGTTTCCTGTAAATAGTGAATCTGGAATTTTGGAAAAATATTCGGATTTTCACCAGCACGAAGGATCGTCTGTAAATAAAGACAGGCAGGAAATGCCCCACGCTCATTCTGTTACGGTGGATAAAAATAGTAAGTTCGCCTACGTTTGTGACCTTGGTAAAGACATGATAATTGTTTATGAAATCGACAACAAAGGAAGAAAGTTGATTGAACGTAACGACATGAATGTCGTGGTTGATCCAGGAGAAGGTCCGAGGCACTTCGATTTCCATCCATCACTGAATTATGCCTATGGTATTAACGAAATAGGGTCCACGATATCTGTTTATGATTATGATCGATCTACGGGTGTATTATCGACTAACCAAAAAATTCCTACATTGCCAGAAAATTTCGATGGTTTCAACGGAACCGCCGATATTCATGTATCCCCCGACGGTTTATTTGTTTACGGATCTAACAGAGGACATGATTCCATAGTGATTTTTTCCATTGATCAAAGCTCTGGGAAAATTCATTATGTCGGACATGAATCCAGCCGAGGTGAAACTCCCAGAAATTTTGCAATGACACCCTCTGGTGACTTGTTACTGGCGGAAAATCAAGACACGGGAGACATATTTTCTTTTTACAGGGATAAAACTTCCGGCAAGTTGGAATTTACTGGTGAAAGTATCAGTATACCCGCCCCAGTTTGCATAAAATTTTTGAATGGAAATTAACTACTAGTAATTAGTGTGACAGGCGACCCGATCGATCCTTTATGAAGGTGTTGAGCATTTTTTTCTCTAGAGGCGATTTCAACAAACCCGTGGGATCCAAAAATCCCTCCAGACGGATTCAGCTCAGAGTAGTGGGATTTAACTGTTCCTATTTCTTTTTTCCCTATAAATACCTTTGACATCAGTTTTACCTTGTCAAAAGGTATGTTGGTTACAAGATTTCCAAATTTGTCTATATATTGCACGTATCCAGTTATTTCATTCTCGCGTACTACTGCTTTTTGTAGATTTAGGACGTTAATTGTTTTCAAGTTCGTACTTTCAAATAATTGATGGTTTTTTGAAAATAATTTAGCTGCGACAGGTGCGAACACGTCTCTTCCATGAAATGTGTTACTAATTTTCTTTCCAAACAAATTTATATCTACTTCGTATGTTTCTACTTGGTTGGGACATGGAATTTGTATTTCTTCGAATAGCTGGGAATTTGATTTGTGGTTGTAACAGATTAAATCTAAAATGACATGAGAAAAAACGCCATTATCCGGTCCGACCAAAAAGGTGTCATTTTCTAGCTTTATAATTATCGGTTTTCTATCACTTCCTACCCCCGGATCTACGACAACCAAATGGACGGTATTTTTCGGAAAATAGTTTATAGATGTGTGTAGAATGAACGACGCTGATAACACAGAATATGAACTTATATTGTGAGTAATATCGATGATATTTATTGTTGGGTCAATTGATGATATAACTCCTTTCAAAATCCCTGAGTATCCGTCACTGTTTCCGAAATCTGTTATTAGTGTGATAAATTTATCAGTCATACGAGTTAGTTTGGAGAATGTATGAAAAAAAACATGTTAGGTAAAACTGGTTTAGAAGTAAGTAGGTTGGGCATAGGTTTATCCGAAATAGGCTTTAATTTTACCAGTAATGATTTTTCTACGGCTGAAAAAGTTCTCAATGTTGCTTTAGACGAAGGTATTAACTTTCTGGATACCGCAGCCTGTTATGGAATTAGTGAGGAAACAATCGGGCTAGCCGTTGCCCACAGGAGAAGTGACTATGTACTTGCCACTAAGGCTGGTCATTATTTACCCAGAGGAGAAGGTGAAGATTGGACTTACGAATTAATTACAAAAAGCATTGAAAGATCTTTACTTAGATTGAAAACCGACTATTTGGATTTAGTACAACTCCACTCCTGTGACACATCGGTTTTGGAAAAAGGAGAAGTTATACGTTCTCTACTCGATGCCAAAGCTGCTGGTAAGGTACGTTTCATTGGATATAGTGGCGACAACGAAAATGCAGTTTGGGCTGTTACAAGTGGATTGTTTGATACCCTTCAGACGAGTTTTTCTATTGTCGATCAGTCAGCCAGGGCAAGTATTTTTCCTGAAGTAGTAAACAGAGGTATAGGTTTAATTATTAAACGACCAGTGGCTAACGGAGTTTGGGGTAGGGGATCAGACCCAAGACCCTACGAACATATACCGGATTACACAAAAGAGTATTTTAAAAGATCCCAATTAATGATTGGGGCATCCGACAAAAAAATCCAATCAGGAGGAAATGGAGTCAAACTGGCTTTAAGTTTTACTCTATCTCACAAAGTAATCAATGTTGCCATCGTTGGATCACAACGACCCGATCATGTTGTATCCAATGCGAAATTTGTTGCAGAGTTTATTGAAGATCAACCTGAATATTTAGAATTGTTTTATGGGATATGGGATGAAGTAAATCGTGATTGGAAACAATTGGGGTAATTTATATACATTAAATTTTTATATATTTAAATCCTCCTAATGTAAACGAAACAGGATTCCCATCAACGATTTCGAAACGGACCAATTCTCCAGCTCCTCTACCTGAAGCTACCTTAAAGCTGTTACTAGTTTCAGTGGGTATTATTTGCGAAGGACCGTGCATGTGATAGGCACCTCCTTTAGGTACCTCAATAAGGAGGCCATTCAGAGTAAGTGAGACATCTATTCGGATTCCAGGTTCGGCCCAGTAATTCCCTTCATACTTTTCGTATACTTTTCTTTTTAAATGTTCCAATGTTTTATTATTGGGTTCTGTGTTAGCTGATTCATATTCTACGACCAGTTCGCAAACGTCTTCTGCCATCGCATAAGGTATGGTGGTTGGCCAAACATTTGAGAGAACTATTACTCCAATTTTAGTGGGTCTATTGAAAACTACATTGGAAGAAAATCCGTTTATCCCGCCTCCATGGTTATAGTAGGTTTTATTATTACGTCTAAATAATCTCCATCCAAGAGCTTGTCCAGTTGTCCAATCATCAGAAATGTAAGCAGGTTTTAACATTTCCTCTACACTGTCAGATGAAATGATTTGGGTTATCCCGTTTTGGGGCCAAGTTGGCATAAAAAAACTTACCCAATTTGACAGGTCTCTTATGTTGGATATTAATTGTCCACATGCGTCAAATCCAGACAAATGTTGATATGGTGCTAAACGGATTTTCTTGGTGTTTGGTTTGGGCCTAGCGTAACCTGTCGCGAAATCAGTTTCAGGTGATTGTGGTCGGTCAAAAACAGTGGATGTTAATCCCAATGGTTTCACGATTTCATCGATTACATATTCGGTGTACCGTGTTTTTGTTATTTGTGATATTAAATGTCCCAACAAGGCATAAGCTAAATTAGAATATTTCCATTGATGATCCTGAGGTAATACGATTTGTATTTTATCAAGCGATTTTAGTAATTCTTTGTGGGAGGGCCAGTGAGGCACATCCCACGTTACCGATTCATGCTCTGTGGTTAAACCTGAATGGTGTGTCAACAATCGACGTATCGTAACACCCTCTATCGTTCCACTTACGGGGATCGATGCCGCAAAATCTGGAACATGGCTTACAAGGGGGTCATCGAGTTCCAGTGAACCGATATCCCTCAACTGCATTATTGCTATTGCAGTAAACGTTTTTGTTATTGACGCTATCCGATGTAAAGTTAATTGATTGGCGACAGATTTTTTCGTTAGGTCGGAATATCCATAACTGTTTGACCAGCATAGCCTACCGTTTTTCACAACACCAATTATTAATCCGGGTATATCATCTTGGCTAAGTAAGCAACTTATTTTACTTTCTATAGTCGATGTTATTTTAGAATTTATGTCACTCGTCATTTTGAACCTATATAATTTATAAGAATGTTATTTGCCGGTTAAAAAGTTTCATTAGGATTTATTAATTTAGAGTCTAATCATACAAAAACCTGGGGGAGTGGCGAAATGGCAGACGCGCATGCCTTAGGAGCATGTGCCTTAGGGCGTGAGAGTTCGAATCTCTCCTCCCCCACCATATTTGGTTAATTTTAAATGGTAAATATCGAATAAAAATCTTTTTTATAATATAATTAAACTGTTTAGTAAGAAATTGTGATTATTGGATTGACGTATGTATGTTTATAAAGATATAGGGAACAGGATAAATTATTATAGAAAACGCAAAGGGTACAACCAGGGGGAATTTTCAAAATTAATTCCCGGAAAACGTACCCAATCGTGGATATCATCGCTGGAATCTGGTAGGAAACGAATTTCAGTCGATGAATTGGGTAATATAGCTGATGCACTAGGTGTAAATATTAATGCCCTTATAGCTGATTCTTTTCAAAGTATGACTGAGTCTAATGTCAGCATTCGTGAAACAGTGCAAAAGCTAGAGAAAATCATTCCAACGGAAATTCCATGTTATTTGCAATCTGAATTAGGAAATGATACGAGTAAACCTCTAATGATTGAATACTCTTCTGTTGGAAATATATACGGTTCAAATTTAGATACTCAAACAGAAGATTATTCTGGCTATATATTTGCCATGGCAGTTGAATGTTATTATGATTTACCCTTCTTTGATCCTACAGACATGGCTATTTATCGCACTGACAGCATGCCTTCTGCTACTACAAAAGACCCAATTAGGGGTGAAAGAATAGTTATCCAATTAAAAAATGAGTCATTCAGCGGTTGTTTGTACCATTTAGCTACTTTGACTGTTGATGGTTATGCCCATTTAAAATTGTCCAATTGGGACGAAATACGTACTATTAATCGTACGGATTACAATTTAATCGGAACAATAATGTCTCGGCGCACATTTTATAATTACAGTGTCTACAGACATTGGCTTGCGCAATCAAAGGGCTTACATAAAGAAGAACGATATTTATCGCCGTTGGCTGCTGGTTAATGACTTGCAGTTTAAAAAGTTTTCAGATTTTTATAGGTGATGTTTGTTTGGTTGATTTTGATTCAATAACGTGATTTTATTTCTATTCAGTTTAGATTCAACGACTGCCAAAAAAACGATATTGAAAAATAAGTCATAACGACCAGTTGAAATGCAGATGTATCCCGATCTGATTATAGTCCGCCGCGTACGGATTATGAGAAGATTATAAACCCAAGAAATCCGTCGGCAAAATCCAAAAGTAAAGAAACTACGGATCAGAAAGAGATCGCAGAAAATGTTCTGAATTATGCCAATTTTCCGGTAATTTGAAAGATGGCAGTTTTTAATATGCTAGGACGTTACTGCTTCCATGTCTGCTCCGCAACACATCGGCGATTTGATTCTACCTTCACATTTAGGGCATTCGGTAACATTTACTGTTGATCCATCATCCGTTGTAATGGTTTTGTGTTCCAAGGGGGTACCACACCCGTCTTTAGTACACGTTAAGCCACTAACCCCCATACTGCAATCACATTTATATTCAACCAATTTTTTAAACCTCGTGTCTTTATGGTAAATTTGTTTTTAACTATAACTATTTAACTGTGAAAAGCCAAAATTTAATTCGCCTATGTTTTACTAGATTTAGATTTTCAATAGATAATTATTAAATGGATTATAGTTTTCAGCGAGGAAGCGTATCATGAGTTATTTATCTGGGGGCGAAGCCCTTGTTAAATCTTTGGTAAGAGAGGGTGTCCAAGTTGTTTTCGGGCTACCTGGTGTTCAACTGTATGGAATTATAGCTGCTCTCAGAGATGAACCGTCTATAAGGTTGATTGTTAGTAGACATGAACAAGCAACCACGTATATGGCTGACGGATACGCAAGGTCTAGTGGTAAACCAGGTGTGGCTTTTGTCGTCCCTGGTCCTGGTGTTTATAACGCAGGGGGCGGTTTATCGACCGCTTACGCTCGCTCATCTCCTGTTTTTTTAATAGCGGGGCAAATTCCTAGAAAAACAATAGGTAAAGATTACGGGGGGCTACATGAAGTAAATGACCAAATGGAGATAACAAATCCAATTACCAAATGGCAAAAACGTGTTCTTAGTCCTTCCGAAGTACCTGAGGCGACTCATGAAGCTTTAAAACAGTCAAGGTCTGGTAGATCTAGGCCCGTTTACTTGGAAATGCCTCCTGAAACGATGGTGGAAAAAGAGGAAGTTCAATTACTTGAACCCTCTATCATAGATCCCATATATCCTGACACAGAATCACTGAAGTTAGCATTGGAGGAAATACGTAAATCACATAGGCCAATAATTTATGTCGGCGGAGGAATTGCGAGGTCTAATGCCGAAGGTGAATTTGTTCAATTTGTTGAGAAAGTTGGTATTCCTGTGATAACTTCTGCGGGCGGAAAGGGTGTTATTTCCGATAAAAACCCATTAAGCTTGGGTTCTTCACTCAGTTCTTTCGGGGAATTGAAAGAAAAAATTGAAAGATCAGACTTGATACTGGCAATTGGTACAAGATTTTCTTTGCGTAACCCTATTGGAGAAAAAACCCTCGTTGTTCACTTAGATGTTGATCCATCTGTAATGGGTAAAGTTCATAAAAATACGTTGGGTGTAGTTGGAGACTTAAAACTGTCTTTGAAATTTCTGGGCGAAAATCTTCCAGCCATCAACTCGGATAATTTGATAAAAACAAAAAATGAACTGGTAAAAATAAAAACGAGGTTAAGCGAAAGTGAAGAAGAACACAATGAGCCTCAAAAAACCTATTTGAATTCGATAAGGGAAGGCATGCCAGATGAAGCAATTTTGATTGCAGGAATGACACAATTGGGTTATTACAGTAGAGCACATTGGCCGACATATTTCCCAAAAACATATATAGACTCAGGATATTCTGGAAATTTGGGTTTTTCATTTCCAACAGCGTTAGGTGTAAAAGTAGCTAAACCAGAAACTCCAGTAGTGTGTCTCGTTGGGGACGGTGGATTTATGTACAATTCATCTGAAATTTCAACTGCTGTTAAGTATGGAATCAACCTTGTGACGGTTATTTACAACGATGGCGCTTATGGAAATGTTTCGAGAGATATGGATGATGATTTTGGTGGACAGTACGAATCGAATTTTGTTAATCCAGACTTTGTTAAACTTGCAGAATCGTATGGAGCCGTGGGTATACGTTGTAACACTCCCGACGAAATAGACCATATAATTACCAAATCTTTAGCTCTGGACAAGCCGGTTTTTATTGACATGCCTGTAGAGCGTGTTAACAGACCTAAGATGTGGTCGAGTAGAGCACCGTGGATGATGCCCCAAGATGGTCTTATCAAATGAACATAAATTTAATGATTGTAGATTTTTAATTACAAATATTCGGTTATTAGCATGTCTACATCAAATATAAGAAATTTTTCTATCATTGCTCATATTGATCATGGTAAGTCTACATTGGCCGACAGAATCATCGAACTGACAGGATCAATAGACAAAAGGGAAATGACAGACCAGCATCTGGACACAATGGATCTGGAAAGAGAGCGGGGAATTACAATAAAAGCTCAGGCTGTGAGACTTATTTATAAAGCTGAAAATGGAGATATATTTCAGATTAATCTTATTGACACCCCAGGGCATGTCGATTTCAATTACGAGGTTTCGAGAGTTTTGGCAGCTTGTGAAGGAGCCATTCTTTTAGTTGACGCTAGCCAGGGCATTCAGGCCCAAACACTGGCAAACGTTTATCTAGCGTTAGAAAATGACTTAGAAATAATACCTGTTATAAATAAGATGGATCTTGAAACCGCAAATCCAGCAGTAGTTCTAAAAGAATTGAACCAATATTTTGGGTTTACAGAGGAAGAATCTTTTTTAGTTTCCGCAAAAACAGGTGAGGGGGTGACCGAACTGATCGAAGCAATTGTTGAAAAAGTTCCGAGCCCTAAGAATGAAATGGACGATTCGCTCCGTGCACTAATATTTGATTCAAAATATGATTCTTATAAAGGCGTCATAGCATATGTAAAAATCGTTTCTGGCACCATAAATCGAGATGATAAAATTACATTTTTGAGCTCTAAAGTTAACACCGATGTTTTGGGAACAGGTTTCTTTTCTCCAGAACTTCAAGAAACAGAAGGCCTTAAATCCGGAGAAGTGGGATTTATAGCGACAGGTGTCAAGGATATAAAAAGTGTAAAAGTTGGAGACACCATAACCAAAAAGGGCCAAATTGTGGACCCTTTGCCAGGGTATAGACCTGTTCAGCCTGCGGTTTTCACGGGAATGTATCCAACCGATGCAGACGATTATCCATTGTTGAAGGATGCTTTAGAAAGACTAAAACTCAATGATGCCTCCCTACTTTATGAACCTGAGTCATCCAGTGCGTTAGGATTTGGGTTTCGGTGCGGATTTTTAGGGTTATTGCATATGGAAATAATTCAAGAGCGTTTGGAGCGAGAATTCGAAGTGAATTTGATTGTAACTGCCCCTAGTGTCAAATATAAAGTTATTAAAAATGACGGAAATGAAATATATGTTGATAATCCATATTACTTTCCCCCAAGTCAGCTCATAAACGAAATAGTTGAACCTTGGGTGGGAGTGACAATTTTCTCCCCTTCAAAATATATAGGTAAAATTATGGATTTGGTTACTTCTCGTAGAGGGGAGTATAAAAAAATGGAATTTTTACAATCCGAAAAAACGCCAATTGATGTTGATACGAACAATTCGAGGGTTTTGCTTGTCTATCATATGCCCCTTTCAGAAATAATAGTAGATTTTCATGATCGGCTTAAATCTGCATCACAAGGTTTTGCATCCATGGACTACGAAATAATCGATGGTAGACCTTCGAATTTGGTCAAATTAGACATTGTTGTAAATCATGAACCCGTAGATGCTTTATCTATAATTACCCATAGGGATGAGGCTGCAAGCAGGGGCCGTATATTAACCAGTAAATTAAAAGATTTGATCCCACGGCAAATGTTTGATGTTCCCATTCAAGCCGCTATAGGAGCTAAGATAGTTGCTCGTACAAATGTCAAAGCGCTTAGGAAAAACGTCACCGCAAAATGTTACGGAGGGGATATAACCCGTAAAAGAAAGTTGCTGGAACAACAGAAAATCGGTAAAAAGAGAAGGATGAAGATGGTCGGATCGGTTGAGGTACCTCAGGAGGCTTTTATGGCGGTTCTTAGCTTGGAACCCTAGTTGAGTTTAAGTTTAATGGCATAATATAGTACTACCATTTAGATACTACGGATTTGATTATTTTCCCCATTTCGCTGTCTGGCTTAGTGGCTCGTAACATTGCTTCCATCATCCCAGAAGGATTTCCTACGTCGATATGGTGTCCATCCAAAACAACTCCATAAACATCCGTTCCAGTTATAAGTAAATTTATGCCATCGGTTAACTGAATTTCACCACCTTTTCCTGGCTTAGTGTCCCTTAGTGCGTCAAAAATTTCATTAGTTAGGATGTACCGGCCCAAAATGGATAAATTGGATGGTGCTTCTTTAATCGAAGGTTTTTCAACCATGTGTGTTATTTTGTAAAAATTTTGTTTTAATTGGTGCCCACTAATTATCCCTTTTTTTGGTATTTCATTGTTCTGGACTGGAGTCAGCGCAACGAATGTACCATCGTTATTCTTGCGGGAATCAACCAATTGTTGTGAAGCGCTAGTTTCATGAAAAACTAGGTCGTCGGGTAAAACGACTAAAAAAGGATCGTATCCTATAAACTTTTGGGTTAGAAGAATCGCGTCCCCTAGACCCCGAGGTTCATTTTGGTATATTACAGATATGTCAGCGAGTTCCGAAATGTCGACTTGTTGTTTTTGAAGTTCTGTTTGATTTGACCGTTCTAAATGACCCGTTAACTTTGTGTTTGGCTTGAAATAATCTTTGACAATTTCCATGTCAGGTCCCATTACAAAAACTATATTCTCTACACCGATTCCGGCTATTTCGCGAACAGCGAATTCTATAACTGGAGTGTTGATTATCGGTAGAAGTACTTTAGGAACAGTCCGTGTTACGGGTAAGAAACGCGTACCAAGACCAGCTATAGGTACAACAGCATATTTTAATTTAAAATTTTTGATCATAACCTTTAAACGTGTACCCCAAAACACAAATACGTAGTAGGATTTTATTGCCGTGCTAGGCGAGGAGCTAGCGGTGCCTTGTACTCGTAATCCGCTTTAGCGAGGCTTAATTCCTCTTTTGAGGCTAAAATTTATGGATAATTATATTGTTTTAACCGTTGAAAAACCCCCTCAACGCGACGAATGTCTGCGAATTCCGTCAGGATCGGAAGATAGCAGCGGTAAGTAGAATGTTTTGGGTGCTGTTGAGCAACAGGTTTTGAGGAAAAAGCAGTGTTAATCCCATAGAGGATGTCGATTTTGAGGTGCACGGTTTATCATAAAAAAAATAATGTCTCCTAAAATATTAGGACAACATTTTCTAAATGACGTTTCTGTGGCAACCAGGATAGTTGATTCCAGTCATTTTGAAGATTACCAAACTATAGTTGAAATTGGTCCAGGTCGAGGAGCATTGACAGACCTGATAGTAAAATCTTTTTCAAATGTTTTTTTAATTGAATTGGATTCTGGATTAAGCAGTTATTTAACCGAAAAACACGGAAATAGTCCCAATGTTAGTATTTTTAATGCCGATGCTAGAACTATTGATATTGAAACAGTACTTGGTAATAGTTCTAGTGAATATTTGCTTACAGGTAATTTACCATATTACGCTGCTAAACGAATCATCAGAAATTTTTTAGAACACAATTGTGCACCCAAACAAATGGTAGTGATGGTTCAAAAAGAAGTTGGTGAGGAAATGGCTGCGAAGTCCGGAAATCAAACTCTTCTAAGCTTATCTGTTCAGGTTTATGCGGACATTGATATTTTGTTTACCGTTTCTCCTTCCAGTTTTTTGCCACCACCAAAAGTGCATTCTTCAGTTATCCGACTTATGCCTAGATTACACCCTGGTGTAAAACGCAGTGATTTGAAATTGTTTTTTCTAACGGCTAAGGCTGTTTTTTACTTACCACGTAAACAATTACATAATTCACTAGCTCTGGGAATCAAGATACATCCTTCTGAAGCCAAAATTCTTATCGGTAAAGCAGATATTGATTCATCTAGGCGTCCTGGAACTTTAACGATATTTGAAATCAATCGATTAGCAGGTATTTTGTCAAAAGATGGTTTTTACGGGGTCAAATAGAATTCTTATCATATGAAAACAATCGTAGAAAATGCGCCAGCTAAAATCAACCTCACATTAGAAGTGTTAGGGAAACGTCGTGATGGTTTCCATAATATTGTGTCAGTAATGCAAACTGTCGCTTTATTTGATGTTATCGAAATTACTGAATCAAACAGGGTCAACATCTCTGTTTCGAATGCTGATATTTCCCAGGAAAATAATATAGTCTGGGACGCTTATAAAAAGTTTAAAGCCGTGACAGGGATACCTGATAATGCTTCGATTGACATCAAAAAAAATATACCTATTAAGGCTGGGTTAGGTGGAGGATCTTCTGACGCAGCAGCGACACTTAGAGGATTGAATAAACTTTGGAATTTAAAGTTAAGTATGGAAAACTTGATCGAGATTGGAACTGAGGTAGGGTCGGACGTACCATTTTTTATTGCTGGTGGCTGTTCACTGGTCCGAGGTAGGGGCGAAATAATTGAACCATTGCCAGTACCTAATCTTGGAACTTTGTTGATATGTTCCCCTTCTTTATCGAGTGAAACTTTTCAAAATAAGACTGAATTTATGTTCAGTAGGCTACTTCCCGATATGTACACCACTGGAAATTTGTCTTTGAAGTTGGCGGCTCGGATTGCAAAACGGTCAGACTGCCATCCTTCCTTTTTTTTTAATGTTTTTTCCGAACTAATTGTTGAACATATGGATTCACTTAATAAAATTGGATCAACATATAAAAAAATAGGGATAGACGAGTTTAATTTTACCGGTTCCGGATCTTCTTCATTCGTTATGGTTACGCATGAGGAATTAGGAACATTTTGGAAATTGTTTTTAGAGAAAAATTTAGGATGTACAGCATTCATTACAACTCCTACGGATCCGATAACTTTGAGTAAGACATGTTAATTGTGGTTTTAGGGATGATGAGTGGGATGGTGTTTGGAATGTTCTTTACAACACATTTGTTGTTACTGATGACCTTTAATTCCTATTTTTACAAGACTAGAAAAACCGTTTCTGCTTTTCCTATTTACGCGATTGCTCTTATGTCTATTTTGTCACTTTTTTTGTGGAGTATGGTTGGTACTTTATTAGCTTTAATGAATTACTTTTTTTTCAAAAATCCGTCCAACAACGCAACTGAATTCTTTATCTACATACTGATTGGTTCTGTCGTCTTTTTTTTATTGTCATACTTTTTTGCTAGAAAGTTAATTTTTCATGTACTTTTAGAATTATTTGTGTTTGGATTAGTGTATGGATTGTTAATCCCTAATTTAATTAATAGACTTGGTTTCAGTTAGGACCTATTTTGACTAATAGATTTGAAGGAAAAGTGATTCTTTTAACGGGTGCTGCTGCATCAAATCCAAATTTACAAATGGGGTTTGCAGGAGAAACTGTCTGGAGATTTTTTAGAGAAGGTGGATCTGGAGCAATTTTGACCGATATTTCCGATGTTAACGGACAAAAATCCTGTGAATCAATAAAAGCATCTGGTTTTCGATGCCTCTATCGGCACTTGGACGTAACAAATGAGTCCCATTGGGAAAATGTTGTTTCAGAAACTTTGGAAGAATTTGGTCGGTTAGACTTTTTAGTAAATATAGCCGGAATTATCGATCCCAGTTCCATTTCAGAAATCGATCCTGATTTATGGCAAAAAGTTATCGATATAACACTGAAAGGTGTTTTTCTTGGGACACGAATTGCTTCTAAAGCGATAAAGGATTCTGGAGGAGGATCTATCGTTAATATATCTTCCATGGGGGCTTTAAGTGGGTCGGGAACATACGGGTCTGCTTATTCTGCTTCCCGATCAGCACTCCTTAATTTTACAAAATCATCTGCATTACACTTAGCTCCGTCAAAAATTCGTGTTAATGCCATACTTCCCGGATGGACTAGGACGCCTTTTACTGAATATCTGTACAAAGACGATCAGCAACGACATTACAGGATCAACAGGGTACCTCTAGGAAGATGGGGAGAACCAAGTGAAATAGCGTCCGGTATATTATTTATGCTTTCTGATGATGCAAGTTATGTGACCGGGTCCTCTCTTGTGATGGATGGTGGTGTTACTTCAGGTGACACCGCGCGGCCAGACAATCCTTTGAAAAACACTTAATCTATAGATAATGAAATCTTGATCACATTGTCCTGTCTAAGCCTGTAAAGCTCGAAAGCTTCCTGAACTTGCTTCCATGACCATTGGTGGGTTTTCAAAACCCCGGGGTCCATCCATCCACTTATTTTGTAGTCCACCATTTCCTTGATTTCTTTTATTGGTTCGTTTGTTTGGGCGAGAGCAGTTGAAATTAATTTAACGTTTTTCATCATCCATTTTCGGTGGTTGAATGTCATATCATCCTCCTGAGTGAAGCTGAATGATATAACCTTTCCTCCCTTTCTGACGAGATCAACACATATGTCAAGTCCTGATACATTACCTGAAGCGTCTACCACGATATCGTATCCGGTGCCCTTGGTAATTTCATTGGAAATACTCAGGAAATCTTCGTTGGTTGGATTGATGGAATGTGTTGCTCCATATTCAAGAGATCTTTTTAATCTGTATTCCTCTAGATCCAGTCCTACTATTGTTGTTGCCCCTTGTTTTGCTGCCAACATAGTGAACGATAATCCGATACCTCCTTGGCCTAAAATAGCAATAGTCTTACCTGCTATGTTTCCCCACTGTTTAGCTGAATATAATACGGTTCCAGAATGTTGGCACATTAACCATTCTGATGAATTTCCCCATTCAGGTATTTTTATTAACTTATCTTTGGTCTGAACCAGGTATTCCTGCATGCCAGCCACATCTCTTGGAATGACTATTACTCTCTGACCAACTTTATATGAAGGATCTCTAGACTCTACCACCGTTCCCACACATTCGTGAGAAGGAGCTCCTGCCGTCAAAGGATATTGTTCTTCAGGAAGATCTGCGTCATATTCTAGATAAATGTCGCTGCCGCATATAGAAATTTCTTCTACTTTTATTTTTACTTCTTCATCAACTATAGGATCGGGGTCGGGAATTTCTAAAAAGTCAATTTTTCTTCGCGAAACTAATCTTGCTGCCCGCATAATTTCGTAACTCCAAAATACTATTCATTATATCCATTATCATGGGTGTAATTTATTATATCTATATGTTTTGGTGTTTATTGATTTATAAGAGGATTGTACAGTGAATTCTAAAAAGCGAGTGGTTTTTATCGGATGTGGGGCTGTTGGTTCATATCTTGGAGGATGGTTGTCACATTTAGGTCACGATGTGCACATTATTGACTCTTGGCACGAAAATGTTAATTCAATCAGGGAAAATGGATTGTACTTAAAGGGTCCCCACGAACCCTTCGTTGCATTTCCCGAGACAATTCATTTGCACGAAAATGAGAGGTTAGCTAGATCTAAATCCTTTGATATAGGATTTATATGCGTAAAGGCTTACGATACCGCATGGGCAGCACAATTGCTTAACAGATTTGTAAGAGAGGATGGATACTTGGTCTCTGCGCAAAATACCGTACCTGACGAATTAATTTCTAATGTTGTTGGTGAAAATAGATGTATAGGTTTAGTTATGTCCAGTATTTCGGTTGCACTATTTAAACCTGGAAATGTAGAGAGATCAGGAACAAGGAGAAGAAGGGATACCGGGCATTTGGTTTTTAGGGCTGGAGAAAATAATGGAAAAAAATCAGACAGAATTCATGAGTTGATAGAACTTTTGGATCCAATAGATGGAGGGAAAACAACAACAAACTTAAAAGGCGAGCGATGGGGTAAATTATGCCAAAACGCTATGACCAATCCTGTTTCAGCTCTATCAGATATGAGTGTTTCGAATCTTAATGGAAATCAATCATCTCGACAATTACAGATATTGTTGGCAAATGAAACCGTAAAGGTAGGGCAAGGATTAAACATAGATGTAGTACCTTTTGGTGGGGCTGAAGCTGATACTTGGGCAAATGCAGGTCAAAAAAGTGTTTACAAAAGATTGGATCGGATTTTAGAGGAAAAAACAGGAACGGGAGATTGGAGGCCGTCTATGGCTCAGGACGTGCTCAAAGGCAGGCCTACTGAGATCATGCAAATGAATGGGTTTATTAGTAACCAAGGAAAATCTATCGGAATAAACACCCCGATAAATGATGTTGTGACAAAAATGATCACGGATATAGATAAAAGGTTAATAAAACCAAGTTTCACCAATATCGATAACATCATGTCGTTTTCATAAAATTGAAAGCAAAGTTATAAATTTATGAAAAAATCAAACTCAATAACGTTTGTTATTAAGCACGATGTCGACCTTCAGCACTCATTGGACGCTGGGCAGGCGTTTAGGTGGTGGAAAAACGAAAATGGTTATAGGGGTGTGATCGACCGTTGTGTTGTGAATCTTTGTACGATTGATGATGGGGTGTCCGTAGAGTATTTAAACCCTTTTTTGAGTATAGATACAATAACGAAAATGCTGAATCGGTACTTGGGTTTGGAATATGACCTGATTGAATTCACAAAACAATGGGGTACTGACCCTTGCATAGGTCCTTCCATTAGAGGGTATCGAGGACTCAGGATATTGAAACAAGATCCTTGGGAATGTCTTTTTTCTTTTATTTGCTCAAGCACCAATAATGCGGCCAGGATAAAATTGAATATCACAAATGTCGCCGTTCAATTAGGCGAGAAGTTACACACTGGAAATAAAGATTTTGCATTTCCTGATCCATACGTATGTGCATCTGCTGGGGAGGAATTTTTTCGAAACATTGGGCTAGGGTTCAGGGCCAAATATGTTGTTGATGCTGCTAGGAAGATTTCAGACGGGTCTGTGGATTTATACAAATTAAAGGATATCGATTATTTTGAAGCACGAGAAAGACTTATGACAATTAATGGAGTGGGTGGGAAGATAGCGGATTGTGTTTTGGCTTTTTCCCTGGATAAGCGAGAATCTTTTCCCGTCGATCGCCACATATTGCGTGCCATAGTAAGGTGGTATGGTATATCCAATAATACTTCTCCGGAAAGAGTAGCTGACTGGGGTAGAAAGAAATTTGGGAAACATTCATCTGTCGCAAATCAGTATATTTTTCATCGTGAGCGTCTTGAACGCAGAGCAAACTTGTGGGGAGGAAAACATACCGACTTTGTTGTGAACGGTGATTCTGTTTAATCAAATTGGTTCTTTTTCACCAGGGCACGTACATATTTGGTAGACGCTTTTTTACTTTTCAACTTTCCATCAAGCTTATTTTTAAGTAATAAATCTAAAACAGATTTTACTTTCGGTCCCGGCGGTACTCCAAGTTTAATAATTTCGGTTCCATTCAAATCTGTTTTAATGATTTTGAAAACGCTTAAATATTGTTCAATTCCTGTCCTGCACATTGACTGTACGCAAAGGATTTTATGTGACTCAAGGATTTCAGATGGTATTTTTTCGCAAAGCAATTTTATTTCGCTTGGTTGTAAATTTTTGGAGGACAATGAACTACATAATATTTTAGTTTTTGGGATATTACGCAGTTTTGAACGAATGTTATTGCGAAACCCTAACGAACATAATATATCCAATATTTGGGTCTCAGTAGCCGACGATAATAATATACCGAGTCTAACGAGTAAATCGTCTGGTAATGGTTCTAATACGTTATCGAATTCTGTCATTATGTTCGATTGAGGATTCAGCGTCCTTAAAATACCCAAATGTTTTGCCAAATTTAAGCTTTTTTTAATATTCGAACCAGCAATCAGTTTTATCAATTCCTTGTTAATACGGTCTTTACTAACATCTTTCACAAATTTAAGAGATGAATTAATTAGGATCCTTGTGGTTGTTTCAATTTCAAAATCATTATAGATCGAATAACGGACAGCTCTAAACAACCGAGTGGGATCATCCACAAAACTTTTTTTGTGTAACACACGAATAGTTTTCGTTCTTATGTCTTCGAGTCCATTATGTGGGTCAAATAGTTTTATGTTGTTCTGTTTTGTTATATCCAAGGCCATTGCATTTACCGTAAAGTCTCTTCTTTTTAAATCTTCTTTTATATCCTTAATTGCAGTTACGATAGGCAATGCTCCTGGGCTGGGGTAAGTTTCCGATCTCAAGGAACTTATATCAACCGAAAATGGGAATTGGTCGAAATGGATATGTGCGTTTATGAATTGTGGATGATACTGGACGCGAAAATTTACATTTTTGTGTAAATTGTCTACAAATTCGTTAATATCACCTGAAATAGCAAAATCAGGATCCGATGGTATTTTCCCGTTGACTACATCCCTTATAGTTCCTCCTACCAAATATAAATGATCTATATTAGGGCATTCATACACCGTTTTTCTGAATAAGCTTACGAACGGCTTAATATCACTATTTAAAAAATTGTCTAACCTTTTTAGATGACTGTTCATAAGGTATATTGGTACTTAACTAACTTGATATAACCTTTCTGATTATAGAATGATGACAGGAATAAAATGAAACATAAATTAGAAATAGATATCTTTATTGATTACACATGACCATGGGTGAGGCAGGCAAGTTTATGGCTGCATGAAGTGAAATCTGAACTTGGGGATAAGTTGAAAATCAATTGGCGTTCATTTTTGTTGGAGCAAGTAAATGCTGACAAAGGTAAAACGTGGAAAGCGTGGGAACAAGATGATAGTTATGTGAGCAGGGGTATTTGGCCACTCCGAGGTGGGGTTGCTAGTAGAATACTTGGCGAAAATGATCATGACATTTTTAAAGAAACTGTAATGCAATTAAAGCATGTTGAGCATCAAGATATACGTAGTCGTCAATCCGTGATAGATATCGCATCAGATATCGGTTTAGATAAAAGAAAGTTTGTAAAATATATAGATGAAACGGCAACGTTGGAATCTATCGTTGAGGATCATAAATTTGCCGAGAGTATGGGCGTTTTCGGCACTCCCACTATATTCAATCAGAATGTAGGGCCCATTTTCTTAAAAATGTTTTCTCCACCAAAGGATGAAGCAGTAACGGTTTTTGATCACGTAATTGGTATTTCTAAAAATAAGAAGTACTTTGGAGAGCTTAAAAGGCCCCAACCCCCTTGGCCACGCGGTGCGGTCGATTGACAAAATTCAAACAAAAGGCCGCTGATTGTTTACTGGAACAAATAAACGTTGATTTTGGAGTACGAATACGAAACCGTAACATATTTTTGGAAGCTTTAACACACCAAAGTGTACTAAATGAAACCACAAAATATTTGTCTTCATATGAAAGATTGGAATTTTTGGGAGATGCTGTTCTGGATTTGTCTGTATCCACATATTTGTACAAAAATGAACCGAAATCCGACGAAGGGGAAATGCACATACAAAAATCCATTATCGTACGAAAAAGTGCTCTAGCTGAAGCAGCTAAACAAATGGATTTAGGTAAATATGTAATATCAGGTAAGGGGGTAAACACGGATAATGGTCGGGGAAAGGAATCTATATTGGCAGATGTATATGAAGCGTTGTGCGGGGCAGTTTACCTATCAGAAGGCCAATTGATGGCTGATAAATTTATTACTAATTCGTTAATTAAAAACTTCAATACTTTACATGCTGCTGAGCAACTCAAAGACCCAAAATCTCGCTTGCAGGAACTTTTACAAGAAAGCAGCACAAATTTGCCTGAGTACAAACTCAAAGAAACCGTTAATTTATTAGGGGAACGTTTATTTGAAGCTACTGTTTTTATTGAATCAACTTCGTCAGGTATAGGGGTCGGTAGGAAAAAATCAACAGCTGAACAAAAGGCTGCAGAAGACGCTCTTAATAATATTGGGCAAAACACTTAAAATATATGTATGTCTGATTTTGCTAGAAAAAGCAAACCCAAAAAAAGTTTATTTGAAAACACAATTTCACTGTGGAACAGAAACGTAACTAGAGTGTTTCAAAAATCCCAAATAGACGATTTATTTTGGGATGAACTGGAAGAATCCCTGATAGTCGCCGATATTTCTGTTTCGGTAACTCTAATTTTGATTGAACAACTACGGGAATACGCTCAAAAGAATTCTATATGTGAATCCGGAGAAATTTACAATATCGTCAAAGAACATTTTGTTGATTTCCTTACTGTAAACAATAACGTAGCCCCTTTAAAAGATTCAAAAAAAGTTTTTTTATTTTTAGGAGTAAATGGGTCGGGAAAAACTACAACATTGGTAAAGGTCGCTAATTACTCATGTCAATTAGGGTATTCTGTGTTGATTGCGGCGGCAGATACGTTCCGCGCGGCTGCAAAGGAGCAACTTGAATTATGGGCTTCTCAAATAGGTGTAGATGTATTATCAAACCCAGATGCTAAAGACCCTTCGTCAATTGTTTATGATGCTATTAAATCCGCAAGAGCAAGAGATTTGGATTTTCTGATGATTGATACAGCTGGAAGACTTCACACTAGTAATAATTTAATGGCTGAATTGGACAAAATATACAGGACCGTTTCGAAAAATGCCCAAGGTTACGAAGTGTTCCCAATTTTGATAATGGATAGTACCGTCGGAAATAATGGAATAATACAAGCTAGAGAATTTCACGAGGTCGCCCCATGTAAAGGTATTATAATGACTAAATTGGATGGGACAAGTAGGGGAGGGTCATTAATTTCCATAACGCATGAATTGGGTATTCCGGTACTTTTTATTGGTACGGGTGAAGATACGCAAGATCTCGTCGAATTCAATCCCAGGGTATTTGTTGAACATTTACTTCCAAATACATAATAAACCGAACATTGTTAATAGATATTTTTATATACCTTATTGCAGTTTATTCTGTTGGTATTATCACTTTTTCTTATACCGGTTCTCTGTTCAAATTTCTTCCCGATAAAGGATGGGGGATTTCCAAGCCAATTGGTCTTGTAGCTATTGGAATAGTTTCGTGGTTGGTAACCAGTTACGAATGGGTGCAATTTGAAAAGGATTTGATACTTGTAATAGTTTTTAGTTTTTTATTTATTTCAATTTCATTGTTTTTAATAAGGGAAAAACAAATTGCTCGTTACATGATTAATCTGTTTATTTTTGGTAGGCCTTTGAGTAGCAAAATCAAATCACTGCAACAGTTATCTATAAAACGAATTTTTGATGCGCATAAAAAAACAGTTCGAAATATATTAATCGTTGACTTCGTTTTTTTGGCGTTATTTTTATGCACCGCTGTGTTGAAAGGATTCGATCCTTCGATCACCGGTACAGAAAAACCCATGGATTTTATGATGTTAAATTCTGTTGTGGGTTCAGGATCTAATCCTCCTGAAGATTCATGGTTTTCCGGCATGTCTGTTTCTTATTACTATTTTGGTTATTGGATTATGGCCTGCATGGCCCTTTTGTCGGGTATTGTCACTTCTGTCTCATATAATTTATCCATTGCACTAATTGTTGGAATATCGGGTAGCGTGATGTTTTCGTTTGTCATAGCCTTAGCTTTACGCGATGGTAAGAAATTTTATGCCAGCCTGTTCGTAGGGTTTTTAGGTTGTTACTTTTTACTTTTATCTTCTAATCTTTCCGTTGTATGGGTTTTATTAGATATGTGTAGTTGCGTTTCTGATACAGTATTCGATTGGTACGCTGGAACTGATTATCAACATATATCCATAACAAATAATATGCGACCGACCGATCATTGGTGGTGGTGGAATTCTACAAGGGTTATAAATACTTATTCACCTGATGGGGTAGGTTTGGATTATACGATTCAAGAATTCCCATTTTTTAGTGTGCTTCTCGGGGATTTGCATCCCCATTTAATGGGAATGCCATTTATTTTAACTTCATTTGTTTTGACTTATTCTGTTTATTTGAACGTAAAAAATAGTAAAGGTTTCCTTGATTCAAAAATTTTGGTGTTTGTTGCATTGTTAGGAATATTTATAGCGGTCATTGGGTTTATTAACTATTGGGATTTGGCTGTAACTGTTTGTTGTGTTTTAGTGTTTACTTTCGGTATTTGGATCCGAAGCAACGTGAGTGTCATTTTACTAGTTAGAAAATTTTTATTACCGTTATTAGGAATATTAATTAGTAGTTTTCTAATGTTCAGTGGATTCTATTTTTTTAGTAGTCAGAATCAGATTGGAACACCACCGATTTTGCCAGTCCTACGTGGAACTCGTTTTATACACTTCTTAACAGTGTGGGGAATTTTTTTAGTACCAGTCGTGTTTTTTTTAAGCCAACAAACCTACAAACTTTTAAAACGTAAAATTTGGAATTATAGGTATCTAATGATATCTGGGGTGATTTCTTTAGCACCTGTTTTCCTAAAATTCTTTCTGATACGATTGTTTTCTCATGAATTTGGAGAATTATCTGGATTCGAACCTTTTCCTTTTACTATTTTGATACTTAGTCTTATGAGTTTGTTTTCACTTTATCTGTTCCTTATACACATGAAACGACGATCTGATAGTGCCGTTTCATTCACTTTTGGGTTATGTTTCGTGGGTGTATATCTCATTATGATTGCAGAAACTTTCTATGTGAATGATATGTTCGGCAACCGAATGAATACAGTGTTTAAATTTTATTTCCAAGCCTGGCTGCTACTAAGTTTAGTTTCAGCGGTAATTGTTTCAGAATTGATAATTAATATAAATATGACTAAAAAGGTTATTTTTACCATATCTGGTTTGATTATTTTAACAACGATTTACTTTCCAATAGCTTCCATCGGTTCAAAGTTGGAACCTGCAGGAAATTTCACATTAGACGGTCTTGGATATTTATCTGAATCTAATCACAATGAAAAACAAGTGGTTGATTACATATCTCAACACAAAGTGAAAGGGGAAAAAATGGTGGAAAGTTACGGCGGTAGCTATACTGATCATGGACGAATTTCTTCTTCAACAGGGGTACCCACCGTACTCGGATGGGTGTTTCATGAAATCCAGTGGCGTGGTTCTGATATTTTGGTGACAGAAAGAATGGGAGATGTAGATATGATATATCGAACAAAAAATGTAGATGAGTTAATTGGATTGTTGTACGAATACGAAATTTCTATCATTGTTTTAGGCCCTAGAGAAAAAAAACTTTATCCAGGGTTTGATACAAAAATTTTCGATATGATTGGTACTAGGATATTTGAAAATAGTGAATATATTTTATTTCGAGTAGGGGATTTTGTAAGTGAAAGTTGAAGGTAACTTCCGTTCTTCATTAGGATCGTGGATTGGTGGGCGTTGGATGGTTGATTCTCTCCAAAAACGTCATCAAGTAAAAAAAACGAAGATCAATTATCATGGCCAAGAAAAATTAACCGTTTTGGTAACTTTTTTCAAACGAAATCAAGTTTGGATATATTTGATATTGTTCGCTATTGGGTTATGTTTAAGACTAGTTGGTTTGGAAGAGAGGGCAGTACACCATGATGAAAGTTTGCATGGGTTTTTTGCCTATCAATTATTCACTGGAGAGGGATACCATCATAATCCCCTAATGCACGGAATGTCACTTTTTCACTTGCTAGCATCCTTCTTTTTTCTTTTCGGTGACAATGATTACACACTAAGACTACCATTTGCTCTTGCTGGATCAATACTTATACTCGTTCCGTTTTTATTGAGAGATAAGTTAGGCGATATAAGTTCACTGTTTGTGTCATTTTTTTTGATGATTTCTCCCACTATGCTGTACTTCAGCAGATTTGCCCGTAATGACATTCTGATAGCTCTAACCACAGTTTTGTTGATCGTTGGAATATGGAAGTATATCGGGTCAGGAAAAAATGGATGGCTCTATTTCATCGCTTTTTTCTGTGGTATAGGTTTTACAGTTAAGGAAAACCAATACATAATAGCTTTCTTGATAGTTGTATATTTTATAGTTACAAATTGGCGGCAATTTTATGACTGGATGTTATCAAGAATAAGTCTCTCAGATTTCAATCGTAGCGCCGATGTAGCTGTATTGATAACCCTCCTAACAATCCCATTATCTATAGCCTTCATTTCTTTGTTTCAGGAACCACTGGGGTTAACTTTAGCCGCAAAGGATGGGCAACCTGGAATTGCGACGGGAGCACCAATGGGCGCAGGTACATATATTGCTATAGCACTCTTTATTATATTTCTATCACTAAGTGTAGTTTTTGGATGGTTTTGGAAGAAGAAAGAATTTATTAAAATATTCCTGTTTTTCATTATTCCGTTTATTTTAATTTACACAAACTTTGGGACCCATCCAGGAGGCGCAGCGAGTGGTGTGTGGCAGTCGTTAGGTTATTGGTTGGCTCAACACGACGTTTCACGGGGTAGCCAACCTTGGTATTACTATCTAATTTTAACTTCCGTTTATGAGTTTATTCCGTTATTGCTTTCTTTGTTGTTTCTAGCTATTACCATTGTCAGGTCAACAATTAGAACCTGGCTAATCGGTATTTTCAGTTTGACTATGTTCACGTTGATTACATTGATATCAATGACTTCTTTAAACGACGGATTTGTTGTAATAACGTCAATATTAAAAGTTTTAGCTTATGTTTCGCTAATATTTCTAACTTTTTCGATAAGAACAACTACGTTTAATAAATTTTTATTTTTTTTGGGTATTGCTAGTTTTTTGGCTTATACCGTAGCCGGTGAAAAAATGCCTTGGTTGACAGTGCACATTGTCGTTCCATTAATATTTTTGGCCGGAACGTTTAGCGGTAAAGTGCTAAATCGCTTTTTGACAGACCCTATAACAGCAAAAAGTAAGTTTTACCTATTACTATCGGTTTTTGTAATTTGTTGGGGTTTTTGGATGCTAATTTTCCAAGATCTGGGTACGGGAATAGAATTATTTTTTAAGTTGTGGTTCGTTTTAACGATATCTGGGTTGATTGTTTTAGGTGTTTGGCATTTCTCAAGAGGTTTGCCTTTCCTACGGGTATTACTTTATTTGGCTATTGGCTTTTTGTTTTTAATATCACCCCTTTATATAAGATCCTCCTTCCAATTGACATTTTCTCATGGTGACATTCCAAAAGAGCCTATGGTATACACCCAAACGTCCCCACAAATACACTCTTTTATTAATGAAATACACAATATATCTCAAACAACCAATCTAGGTTATGATTTACCAATTGAAATCGATACCAGAGATGGTTTTGCATGGCCTTGGCAGTGGTATTTACGACACTATACGTCTGTTTCTTATCAAGATCATTCCGATGGAACCGGAATAACTTCTGATGAACGTAAAGTAGTTATTATTAATGAACGTAACAGAGAATCGTTTTTAGAAAAATCTCCTAATCATTTAAGAGAAAACAGGAAAATTATCCATCGGTGGTGGTTTCCTGAAGAAACCTACAGAAATAAAAACATAGTGGACTTAGCTACCCAATTGTCGGATAAATCGCGCGTTAGGAATCTAATGGAATTTTTTGTTTATCGAAGAATAAACAACCGGTTGGGCACGATTAGTTCTTTTGTTTATTTTCATGAAGATTTACCCAATACTTTCAATTAATCTCTATTCTATGGTTTTAAGGAAATGTTAAAAAATTATTATTTTTGGATTGGATTTTCATTTTCGGTAGTTTTTATCGCCGTCATCTTATTTTTATTTGGTGATGTCGTTGAGGTTTTTGATGCTCTTTCGAATATAAAAGCTCCCTTTTTGGTTTTGGCGATATTAATGTATTTTATTTCTCTATGGTTTAGAGGAGAAAGATGGAAATTTTTGCTCAATCCAATAATTGGAAAGCCCAAAAGGAATTTGTTGGCAGTTGTTACCGTTGGTTATATGGCTAACAATCTTTTACCTATGAGAATGGGCGAAATATTCAGATCCTTTTATTTAAGTATGCGGGAAAAAATTTCCGTGGTGTCATGTATTGGAACAATCTTGTTGGAACGGCTCAGTGACGTCCTAACCCTTTGTTTTATTTTATTTCTTTTGGGTATTTTTGGGTTTCTATGGGGAAATGCCATTTTAATTGATTTGTTCTCAAATATCCAAGGAGGCATTAAAATATTAGCTTTGGCAATTGCGATGCCGTTTGTGGTACTTTTAGCTCTTTTGATTTTTGTAATTCACAATATTGATATTGGAGAAAAAATATTGTTGAAAACAACTTTTTTTCTTGGGAAAAAGTATCAAAAATATATAGTTAATTTGTACAGAACCTTTTCCAAAGGTTTATTAGTTGTCAGAAACCCGGGAGTTTTTTTGAAACTATTATTGGCATCTATACCAGTATGGTTAGCAGAAATTGGGGTAGCACTTTTGGTTGCTGAGGGATTTGGGATTAACGATTATTTTACGAGCCGTGTAGATATGTTCATAGGAATTATTTGTTTTACAGCTATATCAAATTTGGCTGGAATATTACCTTCGACTTCTGGGGGATGGGGCCCATATGATTTTTTTGGAGCTATCACATTACATGGATTTGGATTGGATCCATCAATTGCAGCGAGCTTTGCATTAACGATACATGTCGTCTTGTGGCTCCCACCGACTATAATGGGAGTTATTATTTTGTGGTTTGATAAAACTTCAATTTCTGAACTTATAAAAAAATCTAGAAAATTCCGACTTCAGTTAAAGAGGTACCATACGGAACGATAAATATGAAGATTGGTGTGATTGGAGCAGGAGCAGCAGGACTGGCCGCCGCTTATGATTTAACAAAAGACAGTAATCATGTTGATGTTTACGAATCATCGTATTTTACGGGCGGTCAAGCATCTACAATACCAGTGGGAGGAACCCCTCTAGAGAGGGGGTATCATCATTTGTTCACTAACGATGTATCGATCATCGAATTAATTGATGAATTGGGATTAGAGGAATCTCTTAATTGGATAAAATCTTCCGTTGGAACGTATACACAGGGACAACTATTTAAAACAACCACCCCTATTGACCTATTAACTTTGTCTTTTTTACCTATTGTTGACCGTTTAAGATTGGGCTTGTTTACTCTTTATATAAAGCGGATTACTGATTGGAAGAAATTGGAGCATATAACAGCAGATTCGTGGTTGAAAGAACATTTGGGTTATAATTTATACTCTAAATTATGGGCGCCACTTTTGAGAGGTAAATTTGGAAAACAATATGACACAGTTGGAATGCCATGGTTCTGGTCAAAAATTCAAACCAGATTTGCTTCGAGAAAAGGTATTTCAGGGGAAGTTTTGGGATACCCTGTAGGAAGCTTCGATATAATTTTTGATGCCTTGGAAGCAAGTATAAAATCTCGCTATGGGCAAATATTTTTATCCCACAAAGTAGAAAAAATTGTTCATAATGGCCGGAAAATAATTGGCTTAGAATTTACCAATTCATCAGGGAAACGGCGTTATGAGGAATATGATCTAGTAATATGTACTGCTCCATCATTCGAGTTCACAAATCTGATAGATTTACCAGAAAACTACAGGTCAAAATTAGAGTCTGTTAAATATTTAGGAGCTGTAGTTCTAATTCTTGAATTAAAACATAAGCTCACTGATTTTTATTGGTTGAATATTGCTGATGATAAAATGCCTTTTCTGGGTGTTATAGAGCATACTAATTTGATTCCTAATCACATTTATAGTGGACATCATGTGGTGTATTTTACAAATTACTTGGATAGGAACGAAGAAACTTATTCTTTATCTAAGAATCAACTTATCGACAAATACAGTCCCTATATACGTAAGATCAACCGAAACTTTGACATATCGTGGATAATCAATAGCCATCACAATGTTCTTAGTGCGGCACAACCGGTAATAACTCCCGGTTATTCCCATCGCATTCCCTCGCATCAAACTCCATATGAGGGCTTGTACCTCGCCAACACCACCCAGATATATCCAGAAGATCGAGGCACGAATTATAGTGTACAAATGGGAAGACGTGTTGCAAAAATGGTAATTGAATATAAAAACAAAAAGATTTCGTGACGGTTGTTTTGTACTATGAGTTTTATTGAACAAATGGAGAAAAAAAATAGCTTAATGTGGAGTTTGTTATGAAAATTCTTGAAGGTAAGATCGTCGTTATCACAGGAGCAGGTACGGGAATAGGTAAGGAAACAGCTTTGTTATTTGCTGATGAGGGAGCTCGGACCATTTTAGTTGGTAGACGATTATCTCTTATTGAAAGTGTCGCTGATGAAATTAAGTTGAACGACGGTATTGCAGAAGCGATTTCTGTTGATTTAGAAGATGGTGACGCCATAGATGAATTTGGAAAAAATGTATTAGAAAAATACGGTTCAATTGACATTCTAGTAAACAATGCGGGTCATTCTTCAAAAGTTCGATCGTTAAGATACGTAGATCAGAAAGAATGGGATAGTGTTTTTAAAGTCAATATTGAAGCTGTTTACAGACTTACCCAAAGTTTCATTCATTCGATGATTGAACATGGGAAAGGAACAGTAATAACGGTTTCCTCTGTGGCTGCGCTGAACCCTGGTCTTTTGGGAGGTGCACCTTACAGTGCTGCAAAAGCCGCATCCCACAACCTTATGGGGCATATAAACTCAGAGCTCAATGATTTAGGTATCCGTGCATGTACAATTTTTCCAGCTGAAGTCGATACTCCAATATTGAACAACCGCCCTCTTCCACCTTCTTCAAATGAACGTGCCAGTATGATGCAACCAAAAGATATAGCACAGGCTATACTTCTTTGCGCTTCTATGCCTCAAAGAACGGTTGTTGAAGAAATAGTGCTGAAACCGACAAGGAAACGGGACGTTTCTGCAGATTTATATGCTGCTGCGACTAAAGAAAAATAGGCTATTTCTCTTTTGACACCACCCGTTTTCTTCCACCTTCTTTTATAACTTTGAAACTTGGAGATGTAAAACCACCCCAGTGGGGGTCGCCACTTTCTGAACTTGTCATTACTTGGGTTCCGGACATATTGAACACCTCTGGTCTTAAAGCTGTACCCACACCGGGGTTATCAGGAGCCAAAAGATTTCCATCAATTACAATAGGCACAGGATCGACATATTTTTTGTACCAACCTTCTTTTCCATAAAAGGCTCTGCAAGTTTCCATTATGAACGCGTTCGGTATGTTCATACAAATATTGGCGCAGGCAAATATGTTAACTGGTCCGGTCATATCATGAGGAGCAACAGGTCTTTGTTCAACTTCGGCTAGGATAGATATTTTTTTCGTTTCGGTTATCCCTCCGGTCCAAATTAAATCGGGCATCACTATTTCTGCTACACCAGCCTTTAAATATTCCCGAAATTGAAATTTGGACATCAAACGTTCGGACACGCATATCGGGGCTTTGATTTCGTTTGCCAATATAATGTGATTTTCCAAGTTGGTTGGTTGTATTAATTCTTCTTGCCATAACAAACCGTAATCGTCCATAGCTCTACCTATTCGAATAGCACTGTTTAGATTCCAACGACCATGTCCGTCATTAGCTACGTCCATAGAATTTCCTACGGCCGCCCTTATAGATTCTATTGGTTCAATCATTAGGTTTAAATCTTCATCAGAAACAGTATTTCCTCTATCTTGGTCTGCGAAATGATCTGTAAACGCCCATTTCATGGCTGTTATACCCTGGTCGAGTAAACTTTTTGCTAATGTGCCGGCATCTTTGATAGCCAATTCGGAATCTTTATTACTTCCATATTGGCCGGCGGTGTTATATGTTCTTATTTTATTTCTACATGACCCTCCCAATAGGTTGTATATCGGTTGATTTGTTATTTGGCCGAGAATGTCCCATAAAGCCATATCTATGGCTGAAATGGCTCTTAATTCAGCTCCTGCATAACCAAATGCGTTAGCCATATCGAACATATCCCTCCAATGTTTTTCAATAGATATAGGATTTTGTCCAATTAGCATGGGGGAAAATATTTCGTGAATGCATCCACGTATGGCCGCTGGACCGAAAAACGTTTCGCCCAAACCGATTATTCCGGTATCAGTTTCGACTAGTACCCAAGTAATTTGTTTTATTTCTTCAATGTTAACTGTGGATATGGATTTTATTATCATTGATGATTCTCTGTTTTCTCATTATTCTCAATACAAAAATTTGAAATGCTCATGTTTTTAATACTCAAAATTGAATTCACTTTGTTACGATTATCTGAAACGCAGTTTACTTAGTTAGGTTATCTTAATTTCTGTGAAAAATAACACCTCTGAATTAAAAAAAACATTAGATATTCGAGAGATAATAAGAAAAGCCATAAACTCTCAAAAACAGCCAACTAAGACTGTTTTATCTTCCTTACTGGCAATAGAGGACGCTATAAGTTATATTCCAGATGAAGCTGTGGAAGAAACTGCTGAATTTTGCAACGTTTCAATAAATGATGTTTGGAGTGTCGCCTCTTTTTATACAAATTTTAGGTTCACTCCCCCTGGAGACAAAATGTTAGATGTTTGTTGGGGTCCATCTTGTCATTTACTTGGGGCTCAAGAAATATTGAAATCGATTGCTAGTGCTGCGGAAGTTTCCGGGGAAGGTGAAAGCCCTGATCGTAAACTGACGGTTAGGTACAACACCTGTCTGGGTGCGTGTGCTCAAGGTCCTTGCATAGCCGTAGATCATAAAGTTTTAGGGTTTCAAACGCCAGATAAAGTAAAAAAACTAATCAATGGGCTTAGAACCAAAATAAAATGAGTAAAACTTACGAATTGATCAAATCCAATGCCTTAGATAAATGGGAAACTCTTGTCCAGGGCAAGCCATGGATAAGGGTTGGTGGAGGTGTTTCTGGAGAGGCTGCAGGATCTGATGAAATATTTGCAACAGTCAAAAAGTCGATAAAAGAAAATGGACTAGATGTAAACATTTCATCAGTGGGATCTATAGGACTAATGTATCTCGAACCAATAATAGATATAAAAACACCAAACGGTCCTAGAATTTTTTATGGAAATGTAGAACAAGAAGACGTTGTAGACATTGTTGTTAAGCATCTTATAGATAATCAACCATTATTTTCTAAAGCTTTTGCGTATGAAGGGTTACCAAATGAGGTTGTTGAAAATATTGATGAACTGTCGACCTTACCTGCTATAAATTATCAAAAAAAGATTGTTACAAAGAATTTCGGCAACATTGATCCAAATGATATAGACCAATATATTGCCAACGGAGGATATAAAGCCCTGGATATTGCTGTGAATGAGAGAACTCCAGGTGAAGTGGTTGATGAGGTAAAAAACTCTGGATTGAGAGGTCGTGGAGGGGCCGCTTTTCCAACAGGATTAAAGTGGAGTTTTTTAGCTCCGTCTGATTCAGAAAAAAAATACGTTCTGTGTAATTCTGAAGAAGGAGACCCAGGTGCCTTCAATGATAAAGGGATTCTAGAAAGTGACCCCCACACTCTAATAGAGGGATTGATAATTAATGGTTACGCGACTAGGTCAACAAAAGGGTATGTTTTCATAAGACATGGTCATAACCATCCCATTTCTGCAACAAATACCGCTATAAAACAAGCCTATGAAAAAGGGTTTCTCGGGACAAATATTTTGGGGTCTGATTTTTCTTTTGATATGGAGTTGGCTCTTACAGGAGATTCATATGTTGCCGGCGAAGAAACAGCTCTCATGGAAGCGATTGAAGGTAAAAGGTCGACACCCAGGTTTAAACCACCTTTTCCTGCGGCTGCTGGATTATGGCAAAAGCCTACAAATATAAACAACGTCAAAACCATTTCGTATGTGCCCACAATCGTCGAGAAAGGTGCTGATTGGTTCAAAAGTATAGGAACTGAATCCACTTCTGGAACTGCCTTGGTATGTTTATCAGGGCACATTACGCGACCAGGTTTGTATGAAGTAGAAATGGGCAAAACAATTCGGCATGTTCTTGAAGAATTAGGTGGAGGACCTCTGGATGGAAATGAAATAAAAGTACTCCAAGCAGGTGGACCTCTGAATGGGATTTTAGGCGAGGCCGCTTTCGATACTAAGATAGATTTTGACGAAATGTCAAAAGCGGGAGCTTCCATAGGATCGGGTGGCATTATTGTTGGCAATAAAAACACCGACATTGTTGATTTACTTAGAAATTTAATTGCTTTCAATCAATTTGAATCATGTGGTAAATGTTTCCCATGTAGACTGGGTAATACTCATATGCTCGAAATATTGGATAGGCTCTGCCAACAAAAGGCGCTGGCAAAAGATCTGGACCTTATAGAAAAAATTGGAACGAGTATGAAAATAGGATCTTTGTGTGGGCACGGGCAACTTGGATACAATCCAATATCGTCAGCATTGAGATATTTTAAAGACGAAATAGATGCTTGTTTGAACAAAGAAAATGAAATGACAGGCCCTTTCGCTAACGGAACCATGATGCGACCAACTAGAACTCGCCCCCAATAGGAGAATGTGATATGCCTGATCCAAATGGATTCACTATTGATGGTGTTGAGGTAAATCCCCAAAAGGGACAAACAATTCTTCAGGCAGCTCTCGATCATGGTATTTATATCCCATACTTGTGTTACTTTCCAAAAATGAAACCATATGGAGCGTGCAGAGCTTGTCTGGTTGAAGTTGAGGCCAATGGCAGAAAAATGTTAGTCGCTTCATGTACTACTCCACCAACTCCTGATTCGAATGTTAGTACGAATAATGAACAAGTAACGGACCTTCGAAGGAATGTTATTGAGCTGCTTATGACCGAGCATCCTCATGGATGTCTCACTTGCCATAGAATTGAATTGTGTGGGCCGCAAGATATATGTCAGCGACATGTGTCTGTAACGGACAGATGTACTATATGTCCAAAAAATGAAAGATGTGAACTTAAAGATACCGTTAGAAGGGTGGAGTTAGATTTAAGGACACCCCTGAATTACCATAGACGGAATTTACCGGTTCACACAGATGACCCTTTCTATGATAGGGACTATAACCTATGTATAGTTTGTGCACGATGTGTTCGGGTATGTGAAGAAATAAGATTTGATTCTGCATTGACGTTGACTTCTAGATCGGGAGTTGCTTTAGTAGGAACTGCTCACGGCACATCACTTCTGGAATCTGGCTGCGAATTTTGTGGGGCATGTGTTGATGTATGTCCAACAGGAGCACTTGTCGAAAGAAATTACAAGTGGGAGAAAGCTGTCAAGCAAATAAAAACTACATGTACAAATTGCCCTGTTGGATGCCAGATGATAGCTGAAGTGAACAAATTTGACAAAGTCATTAGGTTTAAAGGGGATATCGAGGGAAAGACTAACAATGGTCAAGCATGTTTTATGGGTAAATTCGGCTATGATTATTCGAATAGTAAAAAGCGTTTAAAAAAACCCTATATTAGGGAAGATGGTATTTTAAAAAACCTTTCTGTTAATGAGGCTGTGCAACATATTAGTGATGGAATAAAAGGTTTCGAGCCAAATGAAATTGCAATTGTCACAGCGCCCCGAAGTACAAATGAAGACGTCTATGTCGCTTCAAGGTACGCTGATGAAGTGATAGGCACAAAAAATCTAATATCAACCGTAAGTGATGTTTCGGCGGTCTCAAAAAGATTAATCAATAACTTCGGACGTGAATACAGTACTAAATCGATTTGGAACATTGAAAAATCCAAATGCATAATTGTAATAGATGGCAATCCAACAGAAGACCAAAATGTTTTAGGCGTAGTGATAAAAAAGGCGGCCCGAGAAGGCGCAAAGATAATCGTTATAGACTCAAGAGAAACTGAAATTACAAGATACGCTACCGTTTGGTTAAGACCTAAACCTGGTACATCCCCACTTGTTTTGTATGGTATTTTACGATCTTTACTCGATCAAACTCTTGAAAATAAAGAATACGTAAAAGATATAGATAACTTTGAAAAATTTCGCCGAAACCTATACCAGTTTGATTTATCACGAATTAATAGTGATACGGGTATATTGTCAAAAGAGATTGCCGAGGCGGCCTTACACCTAGGAAAAAGCGAATCGACATCTATAGTTTTTGGTACGGAGCAGTTTACCGTTGAAGAGGCTAACGGTCTGATCGATGCCGTAAAGAACTTTACACTTATAACAGGAGATTTTGACGATATTAATTCTGGTGTATACCCCCTTTACGACGGACCCAATTTAATGGGGGCCAGTATAATTTCTAGAGATATTGGAACCCTTGGGGTTGCGACTTGTGTTGAGGCCATTAACCGTGGGGAAATAAAAGCTGTGATAATGTTGAGTGATGGTTTTAATGTCTCTTCTGCTAACTCAAGAAAGTTTATTAACTCTTTGAAAAACCTTGAATTCCTTGCAGTTCACTCACTTTTTGACAATGAAATAACCTCGATTGCAAATTTAGTTACACCTAGTACAACTTACATTGAACAGGAAGGTACTATGGTTAACCTAGAGGGAAGAATATTGCCCATCAATCCGGGGTCTGAAGTTAAGAACGATGAACTACACGGTTGGCAACTGATGTCGCTTTTAGCTCAACAATCAAACGTAGCGAATATTACAACATTAAATTCGGGATTTCAATATACGGACTCAAAAAATATCTTCGAAGAAATTTCTCATAAGGTTCGCGAGTTTAATGGTGTCTCCATTGACGATGTAAAACAAAGTGGTGTTTTTGTTAAAAATTCAGTTATTAGTAATGACACAAGGTTTCTAATAAATCATTATGATGAAATAAACACTACTGAAATTTCCCAATTATACTTTTCGCCCGGGAGAATCTTGCATTCTCCCAAAGGCGATGTTTCCGTTGTAAAAGAAAACGGTTCTAATATTTTAACGTATCAAAAGACTATAAACATTAATAAATCGACATCAACTAAGTTAGACATAAATGAAGGGGATGATGTGAACGTTTATGATTCGGATGGGGTTTTGATTGCTGAAGGTTCCGTGTCTGTAAATGGCATGGCTGATTCGGTGGTTGGTTCAACTTCTGTTTTTGGTAAATTGGCCATAGAAATGGAAAACATTGATTATCCTGATTGGGTAACTTTTTTTCCTAAACTTGAAGTCAAATCTGCTACTATGAAAAAAGTAAAAAATTTAAGAGGAAATTGAAGTAATGGGAAACCCTATTGAAATAAATGATTCAAATTTTGATGTTGAAGTTGGTTCTTCCGACATTCCAGTTTTGGTGGATTTTTGGGCTGAATGGTGTGGACCGTGTAAGATGATAGCACCGACTATCGAAGAACTCGCAAACGACTACGATGGTAAAATGAAATTTACGAAGTTGAATGTTGATTTCAACCCCGAAACTTCCACTAAATATGGGATCCGGAGTATACCTACACTTCTAATATTTAACAATGGGTCGCCGGTGGGTCAGATAGTTGGGGCAACATCTAAACAAAATTTGGAAAATCGTATTAAAGAAGTTATCTGAAATATCTAGTGGTATGGGTTGAATTGGGAGTGGGAGGGTTCCGGTGAACTTCGCGGACTTCAAATCCGTTGGCATGCGTCCTTCGATGTGTGCGGAGGGTTCGACTCCCTTGCACTCCCGCCAATGGTTGTAGTGATTTGTTCTTTATCTACAATCAAAATGATTATCCGGAATTTTATTTAAGATCGAAATGTTTTTCCGCTAAGGTTGTTATGTGCTCGCCTATTACCAGTGATGATGTAGCTCCAGGAGAAGGAGCATTTAGTACGTGAATAGAATTGTTTCGTTCTATGATACGAAAATCATCCACCAAATTCCCCTCTGAATCTACGGCTTGCGCCCGTACCCCAGATCCTTTTCCTGATAGATCATCTATTTCTAATTCTGGAACCAAATTTTGCAAACTCTTCAAAAAGAGGTTTTTACGTAAAGATCTATTCATTTCCCAAAATCCCGTTCGCCACATTTTAGTTGACATTTTCCAAAAGCCAGGGTATAGCGAGTAGCTCAATACGTCAGAAAGTGAAAAATCTGTTTTTTTGTATCCTTCGCGTTTCATAGCCAAAACTGCATTAGGACCTGCTTCTACCCAACCTTTCATTGTTTGG
>Ga0187827_10001357_pt1 | contig 36209 bp, 21 predicted proteins | sample ETNtaG_39_FD_167969 | JGI IMG/M metagenome (GOLD analysis project Ga0187827, IMG submission 167969) | Marine microbial and viral communities from oxygen minimum zone, Eastern Pacific Ocean - ETNP2014_SV_150_PacBio MetaG (Illumina Assembly) | ecosystem: Environmental > Aquatic > Marine > Hypoxic...
CAGGGTCATCGCTTTCGGACATCACACCGGCGAGGAGCTGGGTGTCCTTCGATGCGACACCCGCGCTTCGATAGAAGAATTCGAGCACCCACGTCACGTGGTTGCCGAGGTACTGAGTGATCTCCTGTCCGACCAGATCGCGGCCCACGAGCAAAGCACATTTGCTGTTGTAGCCGTGTCCGTAGGCCACCTCGCTGCCTGCCCACGCAGCCTCGGTTTCACAGTCGCCGTTGGTGAGGCGGTTGTTGCCCAGGCGGGCGAGCTTGTCCAGTTGCCCGGCTTCATCGCGGCTGACAGGCCACAGCTTTTCGGTGAAGTCTCTGAATGAAGGGTCGTAGAGCGTCAGGTCGCTATCGAGGATGTCGTTGTATTCGCCGAGCTTCTTTTTCCATTTGAGCGCGCCTTTCAGATCGTAGGCGTGGATGCCGCCCTGGAACGAGCCAAGCATGAGCGTCTTTGAGTCATCGGTAAACCGGATTACATCGCCAATCTCAGGCACGGTGAACTGGCTTACCTTCGAACCATCCTCACTCTTGAACACGGACATCAAGCCATATTCGTCAAGCATGACGATGTGCTGCAGGTCCGGGCTCTGCCTGACATACGTCGGCATAATCTTGAGCGGCCCGAGCCTGCTTTGCTGTTTGGTCGGGCTGGTGAAGTAGATGAAGGTGCGCCCGTCACGCACAAGCCGGCGGTCGCCTCCAAGCGTGGAATCAGTCTTGTGCACGCGGCGTGAGACAAGCTCGAGTTTTGCATCGAACTCGAGGCGCTCGTCCTTGGCGTAGACGACCGGGCCGGCCGCGTCATCTGGCCACGTGAGGCGTGCCTTGGGCTTCTCGGCGTTTTCGATGTTTTTGAATTCGTAGAGCAGTTTGCCGGTCAGATCTCGAATCACGAGATGCTGATCGTAAACCGGTACATCTTTGTACGAGCCCCACTTGGTGAAATACGTGCTTCGCTCGAGCTGCGCCAAACGCAGCCTGTCAGGGCTCAACACGAATCCGTGCATCGTGCGAATCCGCTCAAAGTCAGAGACGTCTTTGTCGAAATACTTTTCGCCTTCCCATTCGCCGACGATATTGAACTGCTCATCAAGAACGCGCATCCGATCCGACTGGCTGTGGAGCAGAACCTTGCGAGCCGGCGACCATGCGAAGTTAGCCCATGAGAGCCCATAACCGTCGCGATAGCGTGTGGTCCCGGGATCCATATTGAGCTTTGCCTGATGGATCGGCTTGCCATCGAGCGTGAGCGCGTAGTAACGGGCCCCGGCCGCAGTGTAGACCAGGATGCGATCGTCGTGGACGCTCAACCGATTGGTGCCCATTTCCGGCAGAAACTTGCTGAACCGCAGCTTGCCGTCCGGTGTGAAGGAATAGAGGTTCTTGCCGTGTCCCCAGGTAATGACGTAAAGGTTACCCGCTTTGTCGAATTTAATGTCGACGACCATCTCGTTCGTTCCCGTTTTTTCAAGGAGGCCAGGGACCTGGGTAGGCGTCGTGCCTTCTGCGAGTCTGGGTTCGGCCTGCTCGGACGATGGCACAGGAATCTGTGGCATGGAAATCGAAGACAGAATGGCTTCAGCATTCCTTTTCATCCCTTCAGATTCGTTTGCGATGAGGCATAGAGTGTCGTGCCCGTAATGCATCGCTTTGGAGGCAACCTGAATGCTCGGCCGCGTTTTCAGATTTGGCCCGCCGATAGGAGGGGATTGCAGGAAGCCGTACTCATCGAGCGTCTCGAGCAGGAACGAGCTCTGCCGCCCGCCGAGCAGAATGACCGGTTCGTCAACAATCGTGCCCGGCCCAATGATGGCCTGGCCCTTCCGCCAGGAATGAAATCCGTCGCCCATGGGATCTTCGGATTTTGGGTCCCCCTGCGGAATGTAGTAAGCCTTGTCCTCTGAGACGATACGCGCGTCGATGCCTTTGGCTTTTAGACCGGATGCGAGTTCTTCGGCAATCGGCCGAAGCCGATCAATACCGTTGCCTGGAACGATGATGACCTTCTTGTTCTTCTTAAGGAACGCGGTGACCTCGCCCGGGCGGGGAATGAACGGCTGAGTGCTATCGACGAGTCGCAGACTCGATTGTCCGATCGCCTTGGTCTGAATTTGAAGCTCAGCAGTCTTGCCGCTGAGGGCCTCGCGAATTCTCACCGTGAAGCTCTCAGGTTTCGGCGTGTGCGGAAGATCGAACTCGGCAGTGAGGTCATCGCCAAGGACGCGGAAGTATCGCGGCGAAAGGCTGCCAGCCTGTCTGCTCATCGTTATCTGAGTCGGAAACACACCCAGGCTCTCACCAGACTCACCCACCAGATCCGCCTTCACCTGCAAACGGCTTCCATTGTTCGACACCGAATACTCAACCTTCAGTTTGGCGATCCGCTCGGGCGTAAACGCGACCATGGCTCCCTGGACGCGCGTCATATCAAGCTTCACTCGATTCTCTTCTACAGGCAGGCTGCCTGTAGCTATGCTCTCCACCACCAACTCTTTCTGATGTATCAGGTCATAGGCCACCTTCCCTCGATGAGCCACTATCTCCAGCGGCATCACGACCGGTCTGGCCATCTGTTGCCTTACCGTGTGCCCGTATTTCGGGTCTTCAAAATTGCCCATCACGAGATATTGAATCCTGCCGCCTTGCCGCCAACTGGGGCCAACCGTAAACGGGCCGCGGGCTGCCGGCTCGGTCTTCCACTCCTTGAAGCGGACACGCAGATAATCGGTGATCGGTTGTGAGAGCTCGTAAACCTTGTTGAGCTCGTCGTCGGCCCAGGTCGGAAAGTAGGTGCCGATGAAGTAATCCGTGAGCGGCCAGTCATCCAGCTTGATAATGCCCGGCAGTTCGAGGGCGCTGCCCTGCTCGACGACCACCTTCGTTCCTGAGGCAATCGCTTCACGCAGCCGTTTAAGTTTGTCGTCGTCCAGTTCGCCATCGTATCGGATGCCCGGAACGAAGATGATGTCGAAGCCCTCGAGCTCGTTGGCAAAATGCTCCTCTCGCAGGAACGTCGCCGGAAAACCGAGCCGCCAGCAGGCAATCCAGATGCCTTCTGTCTGATTGGCAACGGGGATGTTTTTGAACTCGCTCAGAAAGTGCTGACGCTTTGTGCTGATGATGCCCACGCGGTTGTAGCTGTCGACGGTTTTGTCAATGATCTCGCCGAAAGGCTGAAGGATGCGCTCGTTGAGATTCCTGGTGGTCTCGCGACCCTTTGCGGTCACCGGATTCGGCCCGTCTTCAAACGTGTGGGCCACGCCATATTGGCTGACACCGTTCGCGCCCTGCGCCATCAAAGCGAACGCCATGTGCCGGGTGTATTGGCCGTCCATCCGGGTACGCCCTTCATGCGACAGCGGCATGTTGATGTAGAGCGTCTTGCCTGTGCCAGTACGCAAAATTCGAGCGAGGGCCGGGATACTGACCCACGCGGTAATGTTATCCGCGTAGTGCACGTGCCCGATGATGTCGAGACTGGAAAAGAGGTCAGGGGCCCATCCATTGTAATACTCGTCATTGAAACCGGGCGATGCCCACGTGCGGTGGTAAGTACCGTATCGTGTGTGCGGCGCGAGCTGCTTGCCCAATTTGACCATACGGTCGATCCATTCCTTCCACCCGAGCTGCCACCAATCGCGGTAGCTGAGGAGGCCCTCGAGGGCCTTGGAGTCACGCTGATTGCGTGGACGCTGGAGATATCGATTCCACGCACTTTCGATTTTGCCGGGAGACTGCCCCAGCTCCTTTTCCGTTCGATCCGAGCGATACTTGGCGAAGTACTGTTTATGGTGTTCGACGAGGCCGGTCACGCCGCCGTCATACATTTCGTCGTAAAGCATGATTCCGTCAAACGCGGGCGAATGGCGCATGGCCTGGACTTCGCGGGCCATCCAGCGTTCACTGGCCTTGACGTAAGGCTCGATGTAGCGCGGCAGATGAAAATCGTTGTATGAAAGCAAGACGTCAGAGAATTGAAGCTTGTTGCGCACGCACGCGTTGATGATCTGATTGCGGGGGGTAGGCGTGTAAACGCTTAACGGTGCAGGCAGACGAGCGTCAGTTGCGGCCAGTTCCTCACGCCAGGTGAAATAACGCATGTGATGGTTGGTGATGTAGGACATCAGCTCGAGCCGGTTGTAACCAAGTTCGGCAAGCGTGTGCATGGCACGATCCAGATCGACCGGTGGATTGCGGGGATTCCCGGATTGGCTGGTTTCCAGACTGTTCATGGGCCGTGTGTATTTGGATGGCTTGACCACGTGATAGAGGCTGGACCTCTGCCGGCCTGCGAGATCGAAATGGAAGGGCACGGAGATGGTGTTCTTGGGGAGACCCTCGACAGAGAGCGTGTATCGGCCAGGAGCGAGAACGGAGGTGCGGCTGGCGGCGAAGTAAATGGTCTCCGCGTGCCACGATTCGCCGCTGTCCTCGAAGGTAAGAGTTTCTTTGTGAATCGTGGGTTGGCCGTCCCGTCCGACTCCATTCGATGACGGGCGAGACGCCCATCCTGCGTTGTGCTCGAACACCACGGTTCGATTGCCCGGTTCACGCTTCCCTTGCGAGCGCAACACCAACTGCAGCGAAAACTCCTCGCCAACCACAAACGCGTTGCGACCCTTGTCTGCCACGAAACTCGCCGTTCCAGTCTGATTTGGCTCGATGATGGAGCAATGGATTTCAGACTCCAACGGCGTGGTCAGCGACGGATCGCTCTTATCGAAAATCTGCGTTCGGAAAATGTAGAAGCCGAATCCCTGGTCAGGCACCTCAAACTGTAGCACGCCCTCTTCGTGCCCGTTCTGCCACGAGACGACCTTCACTGGATTCCAGGTACGCGAAGTCGGCAGCGAAGGTTCGTACGTAGACCACGACATATTTACGACCGGGTCTTCAATCGTCTCCTTATCTTTGGTTTCCAGCAGACGCATCGAGATCTCCACCGTCTGGCCGCGAGTGAATACCGGCGTGTCCCATTCAACGGCCATCATGCGCACTGCGTACGGATCGTCCGTTGTGTTGTCCGCAAGAAAAAACCGGTACGGCCGCCTGGAGAAATCGTTGCTGACGTTGAGGTAGCAATCTTCAGGAGGCTTTTCCACACCGGCCCTGAGCTTCTTCGATTCCAGGGAAGCGCTGAAGCTCATCTGCGCACTCAACGGCACAGCGCCCACTCCGCCACTCAGGCCCGAGTGCGAACTCACTTTGCCGCCAAACCTCCGGTAAGGAATGACAATCCGGACACCCTCCACCCTGACTCCCGGGGCATCCGGCGTTCCGGGCCCGTCGAGGTCGACCTTACCTTCTTTCGTAATATGAAACGCCTGCCAGCTCGGGTAGAGCAGGTAGCCCTGGCCGACCGTGTTAGAGGGAAGCCAGATCTTTAATGGATAAAAGTCCTTCTGATGACTGATCAGATTCGTCAGCACGGGCGGTTGCTGATCTGGTTTCAGCGCGATCGGCTTCCGAGGATTTTTGAGGAATTTCGGATCGGGAAAAGAATCCAGATTAAGCTTGAAATTTTCTTCGACACTGAACAGCCCAACATTGGCCGGCACCTTCCGAAACTCCACCGGGGCCGACCTGGCATCATCCACGCCATAGACTGCAACCTCGTGCATCTGAAGCATCACCGTATGGCCGCCGATTCGAATCTCCGGGTCGTCAGTGGTTAGCTTGCCTTCCGGGCTCAGCTCAAATCCGTGCTGCCCAGGCTGAATCAGAAACCTGCCGACTTTGAGCGTCTCCCGCTGGATGGTGAGCTCGCCCTCGCGCTTGATGTATTTTCCCTGGTGATACTTCTCAAAGAAGAATCTCTGGTTGCCGTCATCCACAAAGGCATTGCGCACCCAAAGGGTCACGTCTTCGCCGAGAACGATGGTCTTGCTGGTAGTTTCAGAAAACTCGGTCTTCGTGATTTCACGAAACGATTCCCGGTCACTGGCCAGTTCTGCCGTTTCAAAATCGGTAACAAGCTTGATCGTGATCCGTTCAGGCAGCTCGCCCTGCGCGTGATGCAATGCGACCGAGAAAAGGGCAGCCAGGAACGTCCAGCGCAACCTCTGAATCATTGTTGTTGGTGTACTCCGGCCAGAGCTACGATTGGGCAGGGTGTGATTTGAAGAGAGCAGTTTATACTCGCAGCCAGCAAGAATCAGCAAACAGGAGAAACAGAATGCCAAGCCCATTTCCAGGTATGAATCCTTACCTTGAACGATCCTGGAGGGACGTTCATACGAGATTGACTGTCTACGCCTGTGATCAGTTAGACGAACAGTTGCCCGACGGGCTGGCCGCACGTACGGAAGAGCACGTAGTCCTTGAAACAGCCGAGGGACGGAAACAGAAATATGTGCCGGACATGCAAGTTCGTGTAGATCGTGTTAGTGATGGGTTTGAAACTTACGGCTCTACCGCCGTTGCTGAACCCGTAGACGTGGAGATGGAGGTCGACGAACCGGAAACGGAGCGCAGTATTCAGATTGTTGAAAGCACGGGCGGCCGGCTGGTAACGGCCATCGAGATCCTCAGCCCATCGAACAAAGAGCTGGCAGGATTGGCCAGATACATGGACAAACAGAGAGATTTGCTCGCCGCAGGAGCGAACCTGGTGGAAATAGATCTGATCCTCCAGGGCCGCCACGCCATCCGAGCTCCGTTACGATTCATTACCGCAAGGCATGAGGCCCATTACTACATCTGCGTGAGCCCAGCGGAGGATAGAAGACACGTAAGTCTGTATCCCTTCAATCTTCCGGATCCCATTCCTGCTGTCGCCATCCCGCTACGGCCCGAAGATGAAAACATCGTCCTGAACATTCAGCCTCTGATCGAAAAGTGTTACCGAGTGGGCAGGTACGACCGCACCATAGACTACAACGCTGAACTGCCGGTATTTCTCAACGCCAAAGTTGCCAAGTGGATGGACGAAATGCTGAAGGAGGCCGGGCGCCGGAGCTCTACCTGACAATGACCATTCAGATGGAAGCCACCAGTCGATACCCAGCGATCTACAAAAGGGCCGAAATAAAAATTGAGCGCATCCTTTGATTCATCTGCCTTGGTGGTGTGTTATGAGGAGAGCGGTTTATACTCGCATTCAGCAAGAATCAGCAAGCAGGAGAAACATAATGCCGAGCCCATTCCCCGGGATGGATCCTTACCTTGAGTACTTTTGGAGAGATGTCCACACCGCATTGACTGTGTACATCAGAGATCAACTTTGCGAACAGTTGCCGGAAGGATTGGCCGCCCGTACGGAAGAACACGTCATTCTTGAAACAACCGAAGGCCGGGAGCAGAAATATGTGCCAGACGTCCAGGTTAGTGTAGACCGTGTCAGCGATGGCTTTGAGACTTACGGCTCTACGGCCGTTGCAGAGCCCGTTGACGTGGAGATGGAGCTCGACGAACCCGAGACTGAACGCAGTGTTCAAATTGTAGAAAACAAGGGCGGAAAGCTAGTAACAGCAATTGAAATTCTCAGCCCATCCAATAAGGAACTGGCAGGATTGGAGAGATACATGGACAAGCAACGGGATTTACTCGCCGCAGGCGCGCACATGGTAGAAGTAGACGTAATCCTCCAGGGGCGTCACGCCATTCGAGCACCATTACGTTTAATCACTTCAAGGCATAAAGCACACTACTATATCTGTGTGAGCCCAGCCACGGACAGAAGACACATAAGCCTGTATCCCTTTAATCTTCCAGATCCGATCCCTGCTGTCGCTATCCCGCTGCGGCCCGATGATGAAGACATCGTCCTGGACGTCCAGCCTCTACTTGATAAATGCTACCGAATGGGCGGGTACGACCGCACCATCGACTACAACGCAGAACCGCCAGTATTCCTGAACTCTAAAGTAGCAAAGTGGATGGACGAAATGCTGAAGGAGGCCGGGCGGCGAAGCCCAACGTAATGACCATTCAGATTGAAGCCCCAAGCCGGTTGCATTTCGGCCTCCTGGCCAGGAACCCGGAACTGCCTCGCCAGTTTGGCGGAGTCGGCGTCATGATTCGAGAGCCAGGATCTCTGCTTCGTGTTGAGCCTGCCAGCGAATTTTCAGTGTCCGGGCAGTTGAGCCAGCGTGTGCAGGGCTTTGCCCAGTGCTACTGCAACGCAACGGGAATGAGTCTTCCCCAAGCCAAACTCATCCTGGAGCACAGTGCCCCTGAACACTCTGGTTTCGGCACTGGCACACAAGTCGGCTTGCTCATTGCCAAGGCCCTCTCCCTACTCTCCAGCGATAAACACGTCACCGGACCCGAACTCGCAGAACGCATCGGACGTGGCGGACGATCCGGCATCGGCCTGCACGGATTCGAGCACGGTGGCCTCCTCGTCGACGGCGGAAAATCCAGGCACGATAAGGTGGCGCCACTGGTCGCCCGACATCCGGTTCCTGAGGAATGGCGTTTCGTCGTTGTCATCCCTGAGGCGCTTCAGGGCCTGCACGGCGGGGCAGAGGAACAGGCCATGCGCGAGTTAGCCATCCCGGTGTCGGGAACGGAAAAGCTCAGCCGAATCGTTCTGATGGGGATCTTGCCGACCATTGCGAAGCAAGATTTTCAGGGCTTCAGCGAAGCGATATACGAATTCAATTACGAGGCCGGCCTCTGCTTCAAGGCAGCCCAGGGCGGAGTCTATGCAGGCCCGCTGCTGGCAGATATCGTGGAGTACATTCGCAGCAGCGGCTTTCCAGGGGCAGGCCAGAGCTCGTGGGGGCCAGCGGTATTCGGTTTGGTTCCCGATGCAGCCTCGGCCAGCCGGCTGCTGGTGCAGATCTCCGAGAGGTTTGGATTCAATGATTCGGAAATCCTGGTAACCCAGGCAGACAATCAAGGCGCCACTTTTGAGATCTGATCGTGTTCGGCCATCAACCATCAACCATATCTTCCCGTGGATAAGGAATGTCCAACCGATGTCGATTGGACGTACCATCCCTGAATCAATAGAAGTCACCCCCTTCCTTTAAGGTATCCTTAAGTAGTTTCTGTTATGGATACGTTTTCCCGCCTCCACGGGGCCTGCCCCCGTGGTGCGACGATTGACAGCTAGAAACCAAAAGACAACCTCAAGAATGCCAACAGCGCATCAACAGCCGCAGCCGAAGAAGTGCTCCAAACGCCCGCTTGCGAGCGTTTGGAGCACTTCTTCGGCTGCGGCTGTTGATGCGCTGTTGGCAAGGTACTGCGTGGAAATTTCAATCTAGCTGTCAATCATGGCTCGCCGGGGCAGGCCCCGAGCGTGGCCCAGAGTCATATCCGTAACAGCGGCTAAACAACGTAATGCCGATAGTCTGTCTGATTGGCCGCCCCATTGCTAATCACTGAATTGTGCGGGCAACCGGTTAAATTAACTTTTCAATTGGAGAGAGTATGAGAGCTGCGATTTGCTGCTTTTGCCTGTCTGTTTACTGTCAGGCTGAACAGGCGAAGCCCTACAAAACCTACAAAGCACCCAGCGCGGCAGAGCGCCAACAGGTGGTTGAAAGGGCCCTGCAATTTCTCGTCAAAGGCCAGAACGAGAACGGCTCCTTCGGCCAATACAAAGAAGTTGGTGTTACGTCGGCAACACTGCATGCACTCGTGCTCAGCGACGCCAAATATCGAAACCCGGAAAATGAAGTCACCCTTGCGGCCATGGCCTTTCTGCTGAACAACGTGCAGCCCGATGGCCGCATCACAGATGGCAAAGGGTACGACAATTACAAAACAAGCCTCGCCGTAAGCGCCCTCTCCGCCATGCCTGAAAACATCTATCGAAGTGCCTTAGACAATATCGTAAAGCAAAAACGCCTGGCCGAAGGAAAGAAAAAAGGCCCACTGTCCCGAGAAAGACTGATGACTTCGGTTCGGGACTGGCTTGGCAAACAGCAGGGAACAGAAGCCAACGGCTTTGATAGAAACAGAGATCCAAACTATGGCGGCCAGGGCTATGGGGGGGTGCCCATGCCCGACCTCTCAAACAGCCAGTTCGCGATGGATGCCATGCATTCGCTCGGGATCCGGCAGGGGCATCCCTTCTTCAACCGGATGGAGATATTCGTCAACCGCACACAGAACCTCAGAGCGGTTAACGACCTGACCGACAAAGCGAAATTTCCAGAGCTGAAAAACTTTGCCGTCCAGGACGACGGCGGTTTCGCTTATGCTCCAACAGTCAGCAAGTCTGCCGAAATTCGGCAGGCTGACGGTAAGAAGTTTGCCAAATCCTATGCATCCATCACCGCCGCCGGTTTAAAGACCTTAATACAACTCGGAGCCAAGAAAGAGGACATTAGAGTTCAGCGTGCCAAGGCGTGGCTCGGCACCAACTATTCCCTCGAAAAGAACTCCGGCCTCGACATGCCTGGTGACACTTCCAAAGGGAGCCAGGGCCTTTACTATTTCTATTGGACCTTTGCTAGAGCGATGTCCGCTCTGGGAGACAAAACCTTGAAACTGAAGGATGGAGCTGAAATAAACTGGGCAGAACAGATCGCCGGCAAATTGAAATCACTTCAACGCAAAGACGGAAGCTGGCTCAACGAACAGGACCGCTGGCAGGAAGGCGACCCTTACCTGGTTACCAGCTATTGCCTGGTAGCCCTCCATCATTGTGACAAAGCCCTCAACAAACAGTAACGGCCGAAAACTATGAAAACTAAAGCACACCTACAGATCGTCTTTCTCTCCTTGGCTTTGACCCTTCCCTGCCATGCAGGTTACGGGATAAGGCCCAAGAAACTCATACAGGGCTACTACAAACATCTGTACGAGAATTACAAACCGGAATTCAGGTTTTCTGTTAAAAGAGAGGCCCTCACCGCGGGAGCGGTCGCTTACATCTTTCTCGCCGGCCATCGGGGCGAGTTTCAGGGCAACGAGCTCTCTTCACCCATGATCCGCAAGAGCATTCAGCGACTGAAAGCCGCGCAGTTACCTGACGGTTCATTTGGCAAGAGTGAAGCAGATGTGGATAGAGTAAGCCCAACGGTCGTTTCAATTCTCGCCCTGAATGCAACGACGAATCCCGATTATTCCAAGATGCTGACAAAGGCCGAAGCCTGGCTGAAGAACGTGAGCGACGATCGCCTTGATTCGACCAACAGATTCCTGAAATTACTTGCTCTGAACAAAGGAGTTTTTACCTCACAGTCTGCACCATCAGTATTAACACTTCTTTCAGATATGAAGACTGGCGACTCTCCCGAGACACAGGCTCTGGTTCTCCTTGGATCGGCGCTGATTCGAGAGCTCTCTGAAACCGGAACCGGAATTGATAAGAACAAGATCGGGCACCTGCCACAATGGGCTGCCCTGACCAGGCAGGCTGCTGGAAAGCTTTCCGAATTCAAGTCTGATAAAAACGTCCCGGGCGCATGCATTGTTGTCCGCATCCTTCACCACTGCATGTATGCACAGAAGAGAAACAAATGATTGCAGGGCGGCGCGCCTGAAATCATCTCCTTTGAAAGTTGGGATGATCCTGTTCACCAACCTCTGCATCAGTGCTGATGCAGAGGGCTTGGTCTCTGCACTCGTCAATCGTGATTTCAGGATCCGCCAGCGGGCGGAAGAAAAACTGATCGACAAGGGTGACAAGGGCCTGCCGGTCTGCCTGGAGATGGCTGCCAGCGAGAGTCTTTCTGCCCGTGTCTGCGCAGCAAGAGTTCTGAGAAGACTCGTTTCAGACGGGCTGGACTATCAGAAGATCAAGCAGCTCAAGGATTCTGATTTCCCTGAATTACGTTCCATATATTATTCAACTCTTCCTGGTACTAAGGCCGGGATCCAGGAACTCCTTTCGGGCGTTTTGGCGCCCCAACGGGAAATAAGGCTAGCCTGCCTGAACCGGCTGATTGAATTGAGGACTGAGTTTAATCCAGACCCTTTACTAGTTTTATTAGCTGGCATTTCAGAGGAGGATCCCCATCGCGATCCGATCCTCTTTGGGTTTATCTTCTCGTTGCCGTCCAAGAGTTGGGAAGTCGTCGCAAAAAAACTGAGTCACTCGGATGTTGAAACGGTGGCCCTCGCAGCGAAGGTCCTGGGCTGTTGGAAGGTCAGTGAAGCGACACAGGAACTTCACAGAACTGCAATCAGATCGAGCAACGAAAAGGTTCGCGGCGCCTGTTTCAGTGCGATGGCGTCCATTGGGGAAGATGGCAGGAAGTTGATCCTCGAGGATTGTAAATCTGAGCAGGGCCATGTCCGGGAACAGGCAGTACTCGCCTTGGGTTTCTTTCAGAATACTCACAAAAGGCTTCTGGAGATGCTTGAGCGAGATCCCTACGAACGCGTGGCACAAGCGGCTAGCAGCTCTTTGCAGCGGCTCTTCAAGATTGAAGAACCACAATATTTTTTCTCCTATGACAGCCCGACCGCAGAAAGAGGCCGTGTTGTCAAAGCGTGGAAAGGCCTTCTGAATAAAGGCAAAGACCGATGAATCGGAAGGATCCAATCATACACAGCCTGATGGATTGCAGGAATGCATTGAGGCGTAATGCCGCACTTGATAGTGCGTTTCCGCTGCTGGTATACGGAGTTCCCGCCATTGCCTGTCTGTCTTTTGCTGTTAATGCCCAACCTGAAGCTTCCTTCGGCCTGATTACTACTTTTATAGTTCTCATTTCGATTGTCTGCTGGCTCAGAACCAGGAGCATTTCTCTTCAACAAACTGCTGGAGTAATAGACGCCGAATTTGCCCTGAATGATGGTGTGAGCTCCTATCTGCAGTTTTCTGAAGAAGACGATCGGACCTTGTTTCTGAAACTTCACATAACATCTGTTTCAAAGCTCTTTCCCAAGGGAATCGATTGGCGCCCCAACGAGCCGGAACCACGGAAATTGGGCATTCTTTCACTGAGCATGATGCTTGGACTCGCCGCCATATTCATGAAGCCCATCCCTGGGCAGCCTGAGCTATTAATGAAGGAGCTCTTGACAGAAGCAAATCGGGCTAGACTTTCCAACGCTGGAAAAGCACTGAGCTCTGATAAGATTCGCGAGTTGGCGGTATCTATCGAGCAATTCAGTAAGACGGCCTCGCCAGTCTCACGCAGTGACCGAACAAGGATCATCGAGCAGGTACGGAATATCCAACGGGAGATTAATTCTTCTGAAGCGGAGTTTGCAGGCGAATTCCTGGGCGACCTTTTGTCCAAGTCCAGTGCACAGAGCTCTGTGATGAATGCCATCAGCCAGGCATTGCGGAAGGCCCAATGGCGGAAAGCTTCTGACTTGGCACGGAGCATAGACAATAGCGATGCCGGAGAGCTCTCCGGTGCTGAACGGGAGATTCTGAATGCGCTTCAGAAGGACGATGCGCAAGTAAAATCAGGAAGCAACTCTGATGGTGGCTCTGAGCCGAAATCAGAAAAGTTGAGAAAGAGGCTTGCGTCGCTGGCACGCCAGCACTCTTCAGACGAGACAAGGCGAGTCCTGGATTCGATGCAGGATGTCCGTACCGCGCTGGCTGAAATTGCTGATTCCTCTTCCTCCAGTTCGAAAGGTGTTCGGAACAAATCCGAGTCCAGCAATTCAACCAAAACTCCATCCATCACTGCTCCGAAATCTGCACGCCACACGAGTCCAGTGCAAAAGGCCGGGGCAGTAAACCCATTTGTAGCTGCAGGACCTGGTCAAAGCATCGCTGCGATCATGGACCTTCAGGACACTGGCCTTTCGACACTGTTTCCAGTACCACCGGACCAAGCAAGTTTCAAACAGAGCAATCCCGTAGCAAGGGCGGTAGTACCTTTTTCAAAACGCGAATTAGTAAAAGAATACTTCGAGCGAAGAAGCGTGGGGGAGGCGAGACAAATGGGAGGTTCTAATGACTGAGGCCGATCTTGAAGCCGAAATTGGCGAATTTCGTACCGCCTTTGAAAAGCTCCTGCAAGAAATACAGAGGAGCATTGTTGGCCTGGGGGAGCTTACCCAGCAGGTTCTCGTTGCCCTTCTGTGTGGAGGGCATGTTCTGCTTGAAGGCGTGCCCGGTGTTGGCAAAACCATGTTGGTGCGCACTCTGAGTCATTGCCTTGGTCTCGAGACTAAGCGCGTTCAATTTACTCCAGACCTGATGCCTGCGGATATTCTTGGGGCACACGTTCTTGTTGAAGAGGGCGGACCGCATGTCGAGTTTTCTCGAGGGCCAGTTTTTACCCAGGTGTTACTGGCAGACGAAATTAACAGGTGCACGCCTAAAACTCAGGCTGCACTTCTGGAAGCCATGCAGGAACGCTCGGTAACCATAGCCGGGGCAACACATGGGCTCGACGAGCTCTTTTTCTGCATTGCCACACAGAATCCCATTGAGATGGAAGGGACCTATCCACTTCCCGAGGCCCAGTTGGACAGATTCTTTTTCAAGATCCTTGTCCCAAGCCCCGATAAGGAAAAACTAAAAGAGATCGCCAGGAAAACGACAGGCAACGCGAATGCTGTGCCGCAGACCATTCTCACCTCATTGGAATTAAAGCGGTTCCAGTCTCTCATACGCGAAGTTCCTGTTCCCGACCTGGCTGAGGATTATGCGGCCAGCCTGATTATCGCATCCTCTCCACAGTCAGCAGAATCAGAGACGGTAAAAGAATATGTCCGTTATGGCGCCAGCCCCCGTGGTATGCAGTCTCTAATCCTGGCATCAAAGGCGATAGCCCTCTTGGACGGCCGTTTCTGTTGTTCGACCCAGGATGTAGCACGGGCAGCCCTTCCAGCCCTGCGACACCGGCTGATTCTGAATTTCCAGGCCGAAGCTGAAGATGTGGTGACTGATGATGTCATAAACGAATTAGTAAAAGACTCCGAAAAGAGGTTGTGAGGATGCTTCGCGCCATTCTTTTGCACGGATTCCTGGGCCTCACCTGCAGCCATGCAGAATCACTGCTGGAGAACTCAAAAATCAGAGCATACCTTGATGCTTTGAAAATCGACGCAACACTTGACGGCCCCTTTGAAGGTCTTCTTTCCAGTTATCGTGAAGCTCAGAAGTCTTCGTTGCTGCCCTCGGACACAGAACAACTGGCCCAAGCATGGGGTGTCCAGGGAAAGCTACTGCACGCACGAGTGCTTGCTCATCAGACTCGACGAGATGATGCACATGCCGTCCTGTTGAATATATGCAGAAACAACCCGGGCATGGTCAAAGCGTGGTTGCTGAAGGCAAGGCTCGAAACAGAACTGAAGTGGCTGAAAGAGGCTTATTCCTCGTACAACAATGCGCTGAAGTCCGGGCCGAATGGAAAACAATTACAGTCGATCATTCTAGGGCGAGCCGATGTCCTGCGCGCTTTGGGCAAAACGGACGAAGCCTCTAAGAGCCTGTTGATGCTTTACCTTCGCACCCCCGGTGATGCACAACATTATTCTATGATCCTTAAACACCTGGAACGGTGGCACGATTACACAAACGCGCTTCGTCTTGTTAAAGGCCATATGTCTGCGCTTACTCAACGGGGCACGGATCTGGGCCGAGAGCGGATGGACCATTTCCGTCTGCTCCTCTTATCAGATCAACCTGAGCAAGGTTGTCAGAGTCTTGAATTATACTTCGAAGCCGCGAAATGGAGCTCTGTAAACGATTGGATCGAGTCTATTCGATATCACCTGCTGAGGGACGAAAGCGGCGTCCTGCAGTCATTGCTGAAAAAAGAACATTCTCAGAATGTGGCGCTCAGGTGGAGCATTGCTTATGCCGCCAGTCTTTTGCCTGATAACAGCGGGAATGCGTCAAGAATCCTCAATTCAACGGGAATCCAGAATGGGAGATGGTCCAGAATCGTCGAGCCCGAAGATAAATTCGAATGTGCACGCATCATCGCTGACCTAATGGTGGATGCTACGCTTCTCAGAGATGCAGCCATATGGCTGCAACGCGCGATTGGCATCAATCCCAAAGACCAGGGAGTCAAATGGTCTCTGGCAGATCTTTACAGTCGTTTGGGCGAAGAAGAGAACAGAGATCGGATCTACAGAGAACTAGCGGCCGGGGAATATGAGTCGTCCAAGAGGGCAAAGCTGCTTCTGTTCCGAGGAAATATCGAGAAGGGCAAGCAGCTCTTCTCGAAAGCGAGTTTTGAGGCTGCTCTGAAGTATTTTCAGATTGCGGATCAATATGATGCAACATCACGGCAATCACTCAGGGCGAGTTGTTGGCAGCAGTTAATCAGCATCTGCACCAAGAATTCAGAGGCTTCAAGCCGTCTACCTGAAAATGACTTTTTTCTAGTACCTGAAGAAGGCTGGCAGGTCTCCGTGCGATGGCTGCTCCAGCAAGAGCCCGCGGGCCCTCGAACTGACGTGAAGAAGAAAGATGTGCGCAAACACCTCTGGTCTTTCGCGCCACCAGATCCTGGAAATCCAATCAGCCGGTCCGTTCACGACAACGCAGTCTGTATCTGCCTTCTGAAATCAGGCGCCCTTGTTGCCCTGGATATGATTACCGGGCTTCCGGTCTGGTATGCTGAATCGGCCCATGAACATCCACGTCTCGATCAACTGGCACTTTCAACTGAGTCTGTCTATCGCCTGGTTGGCAACAGGATAGATTGCTTCAACAGGAAGTCCGGAAAAAGCGATTGGCAATATAAATCAAAGGCGAAAATCGTCAGCATGGTTGGCCATCAGGATATGCTGTACCTCCTCAATGAAAGTGGAGAGATTCTCAGTCTTGCAGGAGATGGAGAGCCTGAGCATAAGGAAAACATATTTCCGCCGGACAGAGATGGAATCGCAGATTATCAGTTGCACCAGGCCAAGAATGGAATCGTGGTCACCGGTTCTCAGTGCATTTACCTCGAGAAAGGGCGTGTGAAATGGCGATATGTTCCGCCGCTTTCACTCAGGTGGGGTGAGAGGGCCAAAAGAACAGAGGTAATAGAGGATGAAATAGTGTTCAGACTGAATTCTGGAAATGTGCTGCGGCTCCCGGTGAGGTGGCCGTTGCGACACGCTTTTGAGGTCATTGCCCCATTAGAGCAAGATGAAAGTAAATCACGCATCCAGGCATCTCTGCTAATAGATGCTGCAGGCAATATCCATCGATACGCATCAGGTGAAACTGAAAAGGAGCATGATGAGTGAAGGTCTCCTGTTTGGTGCACAATTTCTTGCTGGTTTACACGGTCTCAGGATGAGGATAAAGAGGCAGGTTCTTTCAGACAGGACCGGTGAATCACGGGGGATTCGGGCTGGTCTTTCCGGTGAATTTGCAGACCACCGAATGTATATGCCGGGCGATGACCTGCGTCATCTGGACTGGCCTCTCTACTGGCGTCAGAGAAAACCCTTTATCAAAGTGTCAGATTCTCAGGAAGATTGCCCTGTTTATATTGTTCTCGATGCGACGGCATCCATGTCATTTGGCACGAAATGGGATTATGCCAGGCAACTGGCAGCAGCAATTAGTTTTATCGCGATCGAATCCGCTAACAGCGCGCACCTCTTTTCCCTCGGCGACGGAATCAGGAAACTTAGTACTACCTTTGACAGGAGATCATTCTTTAAGATTACGTGTGGCGACCTGCAGAGCCTTCAGGCCGACGAGAGGGCGGACATCTCGATTGCACTGAACAAACTGCCTTTTTACAGACGTGGCAGGGGAATCACTGTCCTGATATCAGACTTTCTTGATTGCAGTAACCTCGCCGCAGGGCTTTCCTGTGTTTCCGCAAAGTCTGAAACTGTTCTTTTCCACGTTGTGGACGGCTGGGAACAGTCACCCGATCTGCAGGGGCTGCGCGAATTAGAAGACCTGGAACGTGGAGATCGGCTGAGCGTTGCCGGTGCCGAAACTGCGCGAGACTATCGCCGCCAATTCATGCGTTTCGCTGAAGACTTACGATGTATGTCTTTTCGCAGGGGACTCCACTATGTGCATGCGTGCACGGAAGAGCCCGTTAACAGGACGGTCATGAAATCTCTCGTATTTTCAGGCCGGTAACAGGTTAACCACAGGGAGCTCGAAAAATGTTTTTGGCCCCGGCCTATCTGTGGTTGCTCATACTTGCTCTGCCTTTACTTTGGCGCCATCAGTCCCGTCACAGTCAAGTATTCCCGGTAAGCAGCATTTCGTTCTGGAGATCTGCAATTGATGACGGGGCAAGGCGCCAAAGGCCATCCGGTTTTAATTCCCAATTGCTGGTTGAGCTATTCGTTCTCCTTCTCCTGACGCTTGCGGCCGCGCAGTTCACCGGCAACAACACGAATCGAGTGGCCGCGGTTTCTCTCGACAATTCTGCCTCGATGCGGCTGACGAATGCTAATGGCGATGCTCGACTAACTGCATCGCACGATGCGGCGACAAATGCCCTAAGATCCTTGCCAGGTTCTCAACAGGTGGCTCTTTTCGTATCGGGATTCGGAAAGAGACCAATGCTGCATGGCTTTCCTCACTACGTTGGAGACGTTCTTGGGGAATGGGAGCCGTCTGCGGCCGATTCGTCTGCCTCGGAGATGTTGCATCATTCAATGGACTGGCTCGGTGGCAAAGACCATTCATCGAGGGAGCTTTACTATTTCGGCGATGAAGCCATGAGCCACTGGCCAACTGTGCCAGAGCGAATCCAACTTATCCCAGTGACCGGTACAGCCTCTGCGCCCAATTATGCGGTTCTTGGAGTCACGGCCAAGAGGCGAGCCCACAACCCTGAGCTTCTTTGGATTAAGGCCTTCGTTGGATACGTTGGAGTGGGGGAAACAGCTTCTGTTAGATGGAGTCTGCAGATTGAGGATCGGGTCATTCTGGACGGGGTTGCGGAGCTGCAGAGCGGCCGATCTGAAATGCTATCTTTGTCGCTGACTGGCCACGTGGATGCGGAAAACGTCACTCTGAATCTGGATACAGACGATTCTTGTGCGCTGGACAACAGATACACGACTGAAATCGAGACTGAAGAGGCAATCAGAGTTTTTGTAGGCGATTCTCACTCAGATCTGCGAAAGGCAATCAGTGCAGTTCCAGGAGTGAAGGTCGTTGATTTGAGCGGCAGTGAATCGGCTAAGGTGTGGTTTAGTCCAAAGCCCTCGCATGGCAGACCGCGGCTTCATTTTGCTCGCCCAGAGGATTGTATTCTCAGTCCCGCTAATTCGAGTTTCTTTCAATTAGAACATCCAATTCTGGATGGTGTCGATTCTGTCTCCTGGGATCTCAACCTGATTGAGGATCTCAAACCAGAGCTAGGAACAGAGGTCTTGGCCGGTGCAGGGCCTTTCAGTTTTTTAACTATAGATGGTGACAGAAGAATAGTCCGAGTTGGCTTTGATCCAGTTACCACAGGATTCATTCATCGGCCTGGTTTTCCAATATTCATTACTAATGCTCTCGCATGGCTGACTGCAGGTGAAATCACGTCCGAAGATATTGCAGAAAAGGTGACAGCACTCGATCCCATTCGGACGCCCTTAAGAGAGCGCCAGTCTCGAAGCGTACGGTCGAAACCCTTGAATCTGCCCATCTGGGCGTTTCTCGCCGTCCTTGGGTTGGCGCTGGCCTTGCTGCATTGGAGGAAATCGTGATGGGGTTCTTCCTTGGTGAGCCAGGTCTGCTCATTCTCATTCCTGCAGTAATTGTTGTTCTGAATTCAACAGGGCTGATGAAGCGCTATTCGATTTATCCTTCCATTATTCTCTGCCTCTTGGGGTTGCTCCGCCCCTATGCAGGCTATCTTCCAGCAGATTGGAAGGCAGATACCGATCGCCGGGAAGCGCTGATCGCAGAGGATAATGAGTCGATCAACAAAAAGTCGGTGATCGTCCGGCTTAACCAGAACACGTTGCATGTTGGTGATTCGCTGATTGCAGACGTTCAGGGAAGCGGCTTGAGGGAGTGCATTCTTGCAATATCGTCCAGTGGTCGGAGTTTGCATCAAGAGAAGATTGCTCAATCCAGCACGGACTGGTTTCGTCGCATCCGGTACCGTGTGCAGGAACCAGGACTGTCTGAATTACGTGTTTTATGTTCTGCGGCGGATGACGAGATTGTTGAGGTTTTACCAGTTCTAGTAATCGAGAAGACTAAAGTGCTGGTTGTCGCTCATGACTCACGAGAGGCGGAATCGCTCGTTGCCGTGCTGGAGCAGGATGACATGGACGTGACGGTAGCGTCACCTTCGGAGGTTCCAGTTGCATCGTCTCTTGAAAATTTCGCTTGCGTTGTCATTTACGACGTTCCAAATGTTTTTGAGGAGTCACAGGTTCAGGCTCTCTCAGAATTCGTGCATGGCGGGGGTGGGCTTCTAGTCATTGCGGGGCCGAAGCTCTTCAGTATCGGGGCATACAGGGGGAGTGAGCTTGGTCGACTGCTGCCGGTGAGGCCTGATATCCCAAAGCAGATCGAGAAGTATAAAATCGCGCTTGGGTTTGTTATTGATACTTCGGGGTCGATGGCGGAGGTTGACGATGGCGCTCGCAAGATAGATTTGGCAAGCGAGGCAGCCTTGGCATCGGCCCTCGAGCTTCAAGAGGGAAAAGACCAAATCGCTATTCTCGCTTTTGCAGGTAAAGCCAACTGGGTTTCTGAGCTCTCGGATCTGGATGAATCGTCCCTGGCTCGGAAGCTTGCTCAATTGCAGCCAGGCGGTGAAACGGACTTGATGAGCGGTCTTATCAAGATGCGGCTTGCCATGGAAGCCAGCAATGCCCGTATTCGCCACGTTCTGATTCTCAGTGATGGTCTGACTGTTGGGGAAACCTCCGACTTTCAGGCGATGGCAAAGCGCTTTGCCGGTTCAGGTGTCACTCTGTCCGCGATCAGCCTTGGGGTTGGAGGCAACGATCTGCTGCTCAAGTTGCTCGCAGATGAGGGAGGCGGAAAGTTCTACAAAATCAGTAGAGCTTCGGAATTAGTGAAAGTCTTCACACAGGATACTCGACGTCATACGCGGTCCGGTCTCATTGAAAGGCCTTTGAAAGTGAAAGTTCCGAGGCCACCTGCATGGGCGGATGGAATTTCATTCGAAAGTCTGCCGCCGCTGCTTGGCATGGTTGCGTCAGTCCCCAAGGACCATTCGGTCGTTCACATTAGAGCAGAAAACGGGCTGCCGTTGCTTACTTCCTGCCGTCGCGGACTCGGGCAGGTCTTCTTGTTTTCTTCGGACGCAGGGGATCGTTACGCCAGACTGTGGGTTGATGCGTGGAGCGACTTCGGACCGTTCTGGTCGCAACTGGTCCGGTACGCCTCAAAGGACACAACCGGCGATTATCGGCCTGAGTACGTATCGACGCCCTGGGGACGAGGCATCCTTGTCAGAAACTGTCCTGAAAAGGAGCGTCAGCCTGCACTGATCTCAATTGCCGATTCCTCGAACAACAATGTGGGAGTGTGCTCCATCGTGCATGTGCTGGGACCAGGGCTTCTTTGGGCGCCGCTCAGGCATGAGTTAGAGGAGGGCCACTTTGTTTGCTCATTCGACGGAGCAGTAAGCCGCCCATTCAAGGTAACGAATACTCAGGCTAAGATCCGTGGTCTGAAATCTGCAGCTCAGGAACCCGTCTGGCCATTTTCGCCATTTCAAGTTTTTGAATTGGCGCCTCTGTGTTTCGCGCTCGCGGCTGTGGCTTACGTGTTGGAGAGGATGACTTCGAGCAGGCAGGTTGATGCGCTGACGGTCGCGAAGGGCCATGGGAATACGCGGCCGCGGAGCTCCCGCACCACCTCTAACTGAAATCGGGGAATGCGTATGTCGGCTGATTAACCAGGCGGTTCATTCCAAGACGCAGGCGTATTTCTGTGCCGGGAGGCAATTCGACCGACAGAGCGTTCGAGTCGATAGTGCAGGTGCTGCTGGTCTCGTCTCCTTCGACGACATCCGATTGAGTGAACTGATGTTCACCGAAAGCCCCGGCCTGCAGGCTGACTGAGCGGGCCTGGCTCAGATTGGTGTTCACCAGTTGGACCGTTGCAGAATCTTCGGTCACGGAATCCACGAATGCTGCGACATCCTGCGGCAGGCCGGAACGGGCCTGGTCCGGATCAAAGTAACGGATGCGGGCGTGCATCAGCCCGCCGTGATAGATGGGGCTGGGTGAACCCATAGTCATCTGAAGCAGACCTTCTGGAATGACGGGATTGAGGTTTTGCCAGTGATGCACATCCCATTCGTCCGGCTTCCAATCATCGTTCCTGATTTCGTCGAATCGATGGTTCATCCACCCCAGAGTTGTCTCGACCGCATCCTGGGCGTAAGTGTCTGATTTGCCGAGCATCGCCGCGAGCCAGTGTTGAGGGCTGTGTGTGCCGGATTTAAAGAACCCGCTGCTCTTCGGCCATTGTTCGATTGGGCCGCACCTTTCTTCGATGCGGTTCAAATCATCCTCATCCTGTGAGAGGCTATAGAGATGAATGTAATGGTTGGGGTTAGGACGCCCATAGCCATACCAGCCCTGCGCACCATGTTTTGAAGGCGCCCTCTGTTCTCCGTCCTCTTCGATGCGATTGGACCACAGCATGTCCAACTGGGAACGCGGCAGGTCGAGATGCGACAGGTCACCGGTAAGCAGGGCCGCGTTCTGGCCGCCGATGAGGAGGGATTCACTCACGATGTGAGCTCCGTGTGGCCAACGCCAGCCGTAATAGCCACCCCACCAGTTTCCATTCATACGCTCGCCTATTTTGCCCGACGGGCCGATGTTGTCCGGGGTGACGCCTCCGTTCTGATCGGTTCGTTCCTTCCAGGCTGTGACGTAATCAGTGATGTGCCGGCGGTATTTTTCATCGCCGGTCAGCATGAAGCTGTTTGCGACGAGACTCGTCGAGTTGAGATTGAGAGGTACATCGCCCGGTACCATGCGCGCGTTCATAGTTTTCAGGATGGCGTCAAAGACAACATCGTCGTCCCAATCCAACGCGGTACCAGGGTCATCGAATTCATGACCTGGGATATCCGCGTACGGCGCTGGGTAGTGAGCGAGAATCGGCCGATGAGTGGACCAGTCTTCTGCGGTCATCTCGAAGCATGGGCCTCGGCTGCCATTGATCGGAGAACGCATCATGCGCAGTTCGGGATCGTAATTGGGCGCTTCCGGGTCTTCGCCGATGTACATTTTTGAAAATTTTTCGGCCCGCTTCAGATTCTCCGCATGTTTGGGATCCGCCATGCAGAGGTAGTAAAAATAGGTGCCGCTTTCGCCGTGGTGCATCCAGTCGTAATAGCCATCGTATTCATTGTGTACCTGGCCGTATTCGGTGAACTGGCTGGTGACGGCTTCCCACAGGCGCTGGCCTTCGGAAAGGACGTGTTCTGATCCGCCGATGAGATAGAAGAGCGGAAAGCTGAGGAAGCTTTCGTAGCCATCGTCCGATCCATCCATGCCCGGCCATTCGTCACGCCAAATGAGTGAGCCGTCTTCGCGTGTGTATTTCCGGACAAATTCGATGGCCGCCTGGTTCATCTGATCGATGAGATAACGCTGCATGATTGCCCACCGGGGCTGGGAGGAACGTCTTGTTGCTTGAGTTGCCATGAGTGGTTGGTGTGGGTGAAGAGATAGATCCCAGGGATTCGGACAGGCGAGGAAAGACACTCCCCTAGATTTTGACAGACGAGGAAGAAGGGATCATTTCACTACATCTGAAACATCGATTTCATAGATTTGCCTTGTGCCTTCATGCACGCTGTCGAAGCAGACGCGAGTGCCGTTTCTATTCCAGCGGGGGTGGAGGTCGCAGCGGATTTCGCCTGTGATTTCGGGGGGTGAATAAAAGCGGCCAAGGTCGACGCGTCGATTGCTCGCGGGGTGGTATAGGAAGAGTGTTCGCTTGGATTCTTCTCTATCGGGGTATGTGTCGTTGAGAATCCAATCGCTGTTTGGTGAGTATGAGCAGTGGCCATCGACGATCATGACATCCTTGCCAATGATCTCTTTATCGCCGGTGCCGTCCGTAAACAGGAAAAAATAATCACCGATATCGTTCTGGCGGGCCCAGGCGAGGATGTGTGATTCGTCACGCCAGTCAAAGTGTGAAACGAGTTCATGGTCGGCGATCAGCCGGATGCCTGAGCCGTCAGGATTCGCGGTAAACAACCGGGTGAAGTGCCGCCGTTTTGCGCTGGTCCAGCGATGAAGAAACAGAAAACGAGAACCGTCTCTGCAGAACTGGAGATGATTGAACCAGTGCTGGACACCGTCCATTGTTGAGTCATGCCAGTCTCGAACGATCTGTTCGAGGGAGATGATGAGTTGGTTGTCTCCTGTTGTCATGTCCATCCCATAAATGCCATCTTCTGCCGGATGGTCTTTTGAAGCGCAGTCATCCTCGAATTCCTCGTATCCATACCCGGGACGACAACGATGCACGCGGGAGAAATTCAAGCTGACGGCTCTTGATCCATCCGGGCTGAGCGCGTAGATGGGCCGGGGCAGTGTTTTTGTTTCGCCACTAAACACATCCTGAATGATCGAGACGTAGCGCCCGTCAGCCTGGCTGTTGTAAACGATCTTCCTGTCAGGCTCTGAGCCGATCCATTGCAGCATGGTGCCTTGCTGCCAGTTCCAGACCTCGGTTTCCGCGACTGGGGTCCACTCGTCGTTCTCATTGTCGACCATCCCGATGACAGCGACATCGCCTAGGGCAGGCGGGCGATCGATAAAATCGATTTCAAGACTCAGAAAGTAACGTCCGGTCCCGTCCCAGGGGCACTTGTCATAGTACCCGAAGTAATGATGCCCGGCGGACGGAGTGAGCTGTGTGGCGTTGAAAGACATGGGTGGGCTTTAAAGGGCGGTGTGCGGTCCGTCAATCTATCAGCGAGCTGGCCACGGCATTGCTGATCATCCCCAGCTCCCGTTCGATGGATGGCTGATTGGTAAAGATGGAGCAGAAAAGTCCGGTCGCCGGGTCTGCCCAGACCGAAGTGCCGGTAGCGCCACCGTGCCCGAAGGCCCGGGGCGAGAGCAGGTCGCCAAAGTAGCTTGACCATCCGACGGTAGGTTTCATCCAGCCCAGGCCCCAACTGCTGCCGCGGCGTTCGGGGTCAGGAAGATTGGGCAGTGAGGGAAGATGATTGCCGGTCATTAAACTTGCCGTTGCCGGTGAAAGAGTTCGTACGCCATCAAGCTGGCCCCCGTTAAGCATCGTCTGCAAAAGTCGGCAGTAATCGCTGACTGTCGAAAACATCCCTCCCCACGGAACGCCTAGCCTGTGCCAGTAATCTCTGTTCCAGTTCCAGTCCAGTTCCGCCATGTTTTCCGGAACGCGCACTTCGGAAATGCGAGCGGGATCTTCATCGCGGCGCCCGAGAAAAGAGTCCTTCATACCGACCGGTTTAAAGACCTCCTCCGCCAGAAAATCCTGAAGTGACACGCCCGATACTCGCCGGGCGATTTCCGCAAGGAGCATGATGCCCATGCTCTGGTACTGCACTTTCGTGCCGGTCGGAAAATCGAGTGGCACTTTGTAGATGCCCTCCAGAAAACCATCCAGGCCGGCATGTGCGGCTCTGAGTTCGGTGTTGTTGGGCAGCATATCCGGGAGACCAGACGTGTGGGTAAGCAGGTGGATGAGGCGGATATCTTTCTTGTCCTCCGTCAATTCTGGAAGGACTTGACAGGCAGCTTGGTCGAGGGTGAGGAGTCCTCTCTCGAGGAGCATGGCGATAGCGATGCAGGTGATCGGCTTTGTTGGTGAGGCGATCAGAAAGATGGTGTCGGGCTTAACTCTGGCTTCCGCGTCATCCAGCCGCATGCTGCCGAAGGCTGCCGGCGGAAGCGAGCTCGAGTTCCGTCCGACCTGGATGCAGGCGCCTGTGAACTGGCCGCTGGTGACGAAACTGTTCAGCAGGTCGAACGCTTTTTGAAGACGTTCCTTACAGAAACCGATATCAGATGCGAGGTCGAGATGTGGGTAGGGTGTCATGATGCAAAGCTGAAGAGGGGTCTGGAATGGTTCTTCGGGCAAACACACTGAATCCTAATCTGGATTGAGCTTCCCTGTCCAATTGTGAATACCCGGGAACAGCTCATCCGGGCTTCCTCGATAGGCTGCGTCATAGGGACAACTCGCTACACATGGCGGATTGCGAGTTTCGATCAGGCAGGCATCACACTTGGTCGCGACTTTGAATCCAGTCTTCTCGAGTGTCATGGGAGCCTCTTCGGGATAGGTGCGTTGCTCCATGCGGATGGCATCGAAGGGACACTCTGAAACGCATTCTGTGCAACCGATACAACGGCTGCGATGAAGGTGAACGATGCCTTTCGAGAGCATGGTGATTGCACCCACCGGGCAGGCCTTCTGGCAGGGCGCGTTGGTACAGTGGACGCATGCGCCGGCGACCTCCCATCGGCCGAAGCGCAGCTCCGGGTTTGCCTTGTGCATGCGCGGCATGCCATCGTGCGAGTCCGAACATGCCTGCACACATTGCTCGCAGCGCGTGCAGTTGTGCAGATCGATCAGCATGAGCTTGCTGGCCTGCATCAGCTTGGACGCGTAGACCTCCGGCGGCTGGGTGGGGGGAAGCCGCAGCATGGTGTCGGCCTGGTCGTCGCGGCTTTTGTAGCGTGCGAGTTCCTCGAAGAGTTTGCCGCGGAGCGGCGCAAAGTCGTCGCAGATCTTTCTCACCGCCTCCTGGCTGAAGCTGACAATGTTCACATCCGTCTGGGCAATTACGTTCGCCGTCCGGACGCTGCCTTCCTCCACGCAGGCCATGCCGAAACAGGTATTGTCACCCAGGTGATTTGCGAGCAGAGAGCCGCCGGCCATGTCACGTGAGATTCGGACGGTGCCGCTGACGAGGAGGTACAGTCCGTCCACGGGATCGCCCTGCTTGCAGATGAGTGCGCCCTTCTCGAAGTGCATGAGATCGATTGGGCTGTACTGGCAGATGCGCCAGTAGGCGTCCGGTTCAAGTTCGTCGCTCGCAAAGAAAGGATTCTTGCGCAGGAAATTGGGCAGCTTGTCGGACAGAAAATTCTGAATCCGATGCTCTCTGAATTCCTTCGATTGCTCATCGATTTCGAACAGTACCTTGCGCTTGATGAGGAGCATCTCGCATGGCACGCTCTCCTCAGGATCGGCCGCCAGGGTGACCGAGCGGGGCGTATTCCACAGCGCGCTGGTAAGCCCCATGAGCCTTTCTATCAGGGGCCGCGGCCTCTTGGCCTGGTCCACCGTCGACAATAACTTGGCCTCTCTCAGACGTTCGAGCCACTCTTCATCCAGTTGTCCCGCTGAATGCGGATCGGCCAGAATGCGTTCGACCGCTCTTCTGCGCGAACGTTCCTGAAACCAGCCTCGCTCACGAACCCACCGTGCCGTTGCGAATTCAAGACCCGGCCGCGGCGTGTCGCTTTCGAGCCGGTCGGTTCGATCCAGAACCCAGTTTTCCAGGCGACGGAATAACGGGCCCGGTCGCGACCAGGATTCACGCTCCCTCTTATCGACGGCGAACTCAGGCGCATTGAAAAGCACCCGCACTTTGCCGCGGAGATGCAGCGCGGCAAAGTCACTGCAGACGCCGCGGGGCATGATGATTTCGCCCGGCGCGTATCGAATCTTGAAGAAGTGATTCTGGCCGAAGAAACGCTTCAGGCGGGATGCCTTGAGATCGGGAATTCCTGCGAGGTGCTCCTCGACCTCTTCCCATGTCAGTGCCAGGTTTTCCATGACCGGTATTCAGAATCCACCGAGGTAGTGATTGATCTGCCAACAGACATCAGCTTCTCCCGACCACCCGTCCGGCGGTGCCATTTACGACCTCGCCCTTTTCCAGCGCGAGCTTGCCATTTACGAGTACATATTCGATGCCCTGGCATAGCTGTTTGCCGTCCTCATAGGTTGCCGTGTCGATGAGATCGTCTTCGTCAAAAATTACGATGTCGGCGGCCATACCTTCACGGATGATACCCCGATCGGCCAGGCCATAGCGGGTCGCGGGGAAGCTGGTCATCCTGCGGATAGCGTCTTCCAGAGTCAGCCAGCCTTTCTGCTTCGCCGTCAGCGCGATAAAGCGGGGAAACGTGCCGTAGCCCCTCGGATGGGGCCGGCCAGCCTTGAAAATGCCATCCGAGCAGACCATGTGGTACGGATGTGTCAGGGCGGTCTTCTGTTTGTCTTCATCCTGCCAGTGAAAGATCATCAAGACTTGAAGATTCTGTTCGACCAGGAGGTCGCTCGCGAAATCGGTGAGATCCTTGCCGCTTTCGGCAACCGCATCGGACAGGGATTTGCCCAGGATCTCATGGTCTCCGTCACCGACGGTGGAGAACACCACGTCCTGCGTGTCGTAAGCTCGGTCCTCAAAGAACTGGTTCATCTGCGGCCGGTAGCGCTCTCGCTCGTCGGGATCGCCGAGACGCTGCAAGACTTCATCGGGCGTTCCGGTCTGCACCCACTTGGGGAAACAGTAGACGAGGTGAGTCGAACCGGCCATGTATGGGTACGCATCAAAGGTGACGTCGATCCCGCGCGCTCGCGCGTCTTCGAGAGGCTTATAGAACTCGGGCAGGCCAAACAGATGCGAAAAGTGAAAGGGGATCTCGGCCTCCTCAGAAATTCGGAATACCTCGTTGCAGGAGTTTTCAAAATGCACGCCGTAACCGCGGATGTGGGATGAATGAACTCCACCGTATTCACGCACGACTTTACAGAGCTCGATCAGTTCCTCGGTGGTCCCGTGAGCGGAGGGATAGTATTCGAGTCCGGTCTGAATCCCGGTCGCGCCATCTTCCATCACCTGTCGCGTGAGGTCTTTCATGTGCTCGAGCTCGGCCTCTGTTGCGGGCCGTCCGTCCCATCCTACCGCCTCGGCACGAATCGCGTTGTACGCGACCTGCGGGATAACATTGAGCGCACATTTTTCATGGAACTGTTCCAGGTATTCGCCGTAGGTGCGCCATTCCCAACCCACGTCAGGTATTCCATAAAAAATGGACAGGTATTCCTTCGTCTCTTCAAGCCGCTCGGAAGAAAGCGGGGCGTAGCCCATCCCATCCGGTCCGAGCACATCAGCGGTCACTCCCTGCGTCAACCTCGGCAAGGCGGCTTCACCGGTCAGGAGGGCAATCTCCGAATGCACGTGGACATCGATAAAACCAGGACACAGCACCTTGCCCGCAGCGGCGATGCGACGCGCAGCAGTTGCCGCGTCCAGTTTGCCGATCGCTTTGATCCGATCACCGGCAACGCCAACATCGGCCAGAAACCAGGCACAGCCGGTGCCGTCTACGACTTTTGCATTTTCGAAGATGAAGTCGAAATTCATGGGAGCCTCATTATGTTGATAGTCTGGTCAGGCGGGCGGTTGCAGGAGTTTCACCGCCAACCGATTGCCCAATTCTACGCCCACTCTTAAGGCGTCTCGCTCTTCCCTTCAAGCCATTCGATGCCAAAGGGCACGAAACTGATTTTCTTGTAGCCATCCCTCTCAAAGAGCAACCCGGCGCGGCCGTCAGGTAATTTTGCCAGATTGGAATAGGCGGCGGAGCCTTCGTAAATCAATCGGCTGACAGGCCACGTATTCCCCTCGTCATAGCTGACGCGGACAGTCATGTGATCCCTGCGTCTGGATGCTGGATTGGAGAACAGGATGCGGCTCCGCCCGTCCTCCGGCCAACTGAATCTGTGGATGCTGGCCTGGCAGACGGGCTCGACGAGCTCTTCGTCAAGCCGGGCCTCGGTCCAGGTCAGACCGCCATCTTTGCTCGTGGCAACTGCACGGCGATTCTTGCCGTGGTACGAACGCATGTTCTGCATCACAGAACCATCCGAAAGTTCCACCACTGTCGATTCGTTGGTACGGCCGTCATGAATCCCACCGAGGGACCATGTCTTGCCATGGTCGTCAGAATAAAGGATGTGACTGTGGTAGGTGCGAGGGTCCCTCCTCCCCCCTTCGAAGACCGAATGATTGGCTGGTATTACAAGGCGTCCCTTGTGAGCGCCACGCTGCAGTTGGATTCCGTGAACAGGCCCGGTTGCGTACCAACGCCAGTCTTCTTTGCGGCAGTGAGGAAGCTCCGTCGGCGGTGACCACGTCTGGCCATCGTCTTCAGATTTTGAGACGAACGGCTTACGGGGAAACTTGCTCTTGCCGGACATGATTGCGCTTTCATGATCGCTGCCGAGATTCCATGTGGACAAGAGCCAGATGATTCCGTTGGACTGATCCACAACCGGGCAGGGATTTCCACAGGTGTTCCCTGAGTCATCCCAGACCACTTGCAGCGCAGACCAGGTCTTGCCGCCGTCTTCGGATCGTTTCAGAACCGTATCAATGTTGCCGGCATCGCCGCGACCGGATTTGCGCCCTTCGCAAAACGCCAGGATGGTGCCCCGCTTCGTCACAGTCATCACCGGGATTCTGAATGTGTGATAGCCATCGGTCCCAGCTTTGAAAATGTCGACGATGCCTGCCATCGGCCTGGGCGGTTCCATCAGATTTCCCTCGAGGGTGAATTCGAACACGCGCATGGTCGCGCGATGGGGCCGCAGCGAAATCTCGCCGAGTGGCTTGCCGGTATCTTTGATGGTGTGCAGCTCGTTGCCGTCGATACTGAAAGAGAGCCGCCCGTCTTTTCTGACCATCTCGAACACGAACGGTTTATTGTCCTGAATCGGATTATCTGTATCGAGAAAGGTGAGCTTCGAAAACAACGGCCCTTCAACGAAAAGCTTCTTCCCGCTCCCATCAAAGCCGAAGTGGCTGCGCCCTCCAAAGACAATCGAAGCCGCGGTGTGATTGAGCTTGTCGAGGGCGAACTTCGCACGGATTCGGGCCTCTCCCTTTCCAATGGATTTTGTGGACTTCAGCAAGAGGCCCAACCCGGAGCCTTCCAACGCGCCGTTGACCTTTTTCCAGCCGGAGTGGTCGAGGGCCGGATCGGGGTTGCCGTCATGAACGGCTTTAAAAGAAGTCTCAGCAGACGTTGGCGATGAGATGGAGAGGGCCAGAAGCAACCAGACATGGACGCTGTAGCGACGATGATTGCGAACGCCGAGAACGACAGAAAGGAGGCCCCCTCCCATCCTTTCAGTCGTAATTGCAGTATTCATTGGCTCTGACTCGGTTGGGCACGAGAACTCTTCCTCTACGTTCTTTCCCGCCTTGAGAGAAGCCATGACACCCCCGTCCCAACAGCGATGTTCACAAGCAGCGCGGCGGGACCGATCCATTGGAAGCTGATCGGCGCTTCCGCGGTCACCCACTGTGTACCTGTGACTTTGTCGACCTTGGTGATGAGCTCAACATTGAAGGTCGCGGGGTCGACGCCGTGGTTTGCGAGGAACGCCACCAGGGGGCCTGAAAATGAGATACATGCTGCGGTGATCGTTCCGAGTATGGTGCCCAGCCAGACACCCACCGGCCTGGCAAAGGGCACAAACAGGGCGAAGAAGAACAGGCCGAAGATGGGGGTGGTCAGCAGGTTCACCGTCCGGTTCGTCATGCCGGTGATGTTACCGGGAATGAATTTCATCGAGGTGCTGCCAAGCACCACAACAAGGCCGATCCCGAAAGCAAGGAATCTCGCGAAGCGGACATGGCCCTCCTCTGTCTTCGGCGCTTTGCCGAAACGGTCGAGGAAATCGGTTAACACCACCGCGGTGATTGAGTTCACGCCCGAATCAATGCTGGACATCGCCGCGGCAAACATCGCTGACACCACGAGACCGGAAACCCCGATCGGCAGGTGATAGGCGATGTAATGAGGGAAGAGTTTGTCAGCATCCTGCTGGATGCTCATCCCCTCAGGCAGTTTGTCCAGGTTTGCCTTGAAGTAGCCCAGCAGGGCAAAGCCGACCGTGTAAAGAGTCACCCCAACCACTGCCCCCACGCATAGCTGTGTGGCCAACGCTCGGCGTGCGGAGCTCGCATCAGTGGTGGCCATGAAACGCTGGACTGAAGTCTGGTCGCCGCCGGAGGTAGCCACGTACCAGGTAAGAACACTCAGGATGGTGCCGACGACCGTTACCCGCGTTTTAGGATCGAAGCTGAAGAATGGCTGCGTATCCCAGTGTTCCTGCCAGCCAGTGGGAAACCAACTGAACCCGTCGAGGCTCCATGTAACAGTAATAATAACCAGCAGCGCGCCGCCAAACAGAAGAACCGTCTGCATAAAGTCAGTGATGATCACCGCTCGCAGGCCGCCAAGAGAAGTGTAGATGACCGAAACGATGCCGGTGATCAGAACGATGAGCGGCACCCATTTCTCTTCCACTCCCATCATTACGATCATCGCCTTTGCCGCGAGGTAGACCAGCAAAGTCATCCACACCAGCCGCAACGCAAGGAACATCGTCGCACCGAGAAGACGCAGGCTCACACCAAGCCGTTCTTCAAGCAGCTCGTACGCGCTGGTCACCCTGTTCTTCATGTAAACGGGCAGCAGCCCGTAAGCCACGATCCAGAACACAAACGGAAGAGCCAGCATGCCCAGAAGATTGACCGGTCCTTTGCCCGCGGATTCTCCCGGCATCGATAAATACGAAATCGTGCTCAACAGTGTGGCAAATAACGAAACCCCAACGAAGAAAGGGTTCATGTTTCCACCGCCAACAAAATACTCTTTCGTCGATTTCTGTTTACGCCCGAAGTAGACACCCAGCCCAATCGTGGAGAGCGCGTAGACAGCGATAAGAATCCAATCGATCCAGTGCAGTCCAATCAATGTTTCCTGATTCATATTTTTGTTTGTCTGATGTTAATCACGCCTTCTCAAAACATAGCCACAAAGCTCTCCACGAATTCCGGCTGCCACTGGCCGAGTTTGTCTTCTTTGAGAATGTTCAAAGCCTGCTTCGATGAAATACCATCGCGGTACGGTCGGTTGGATGTCATCGCGTCATAAGCATCCGCCACAGCCATCAGCCGCGCATCCTGCGGGATCTCTTCTCCGGCGATGCCGTCAGGGTAGCCCCCGCCCGTGAAGTTCTCGTGGTGATGGCGGACCGCCGGCAAGAGTTTCTGCGCAAATTTGAGATCTTTCAGGATCTCTTCACCGACAACCGGGTGGGTTCTGATGTGATTGAATTCTTCATCTGTCAGCTTCGACGGTTTATGAAGAATGCTCTCTTTCAGGGCAATCTTGCCGAGGTCGTGCAACATACCGGCCTGGAGCAGACGATCCTGATCATCCTCGCTGAGTCCGGCGGCCGCGGCCAGCCGTGATGTGAATATGGCCACTCGCTCTGAGTGACCGTGCGTGTAGGCGTCCTTGGCCTCCACCGCCCGCACCATGGCCACGAAAGCCTGTTGAGCGTTCTCCATTTCATCCGTCAACTTCTTGACCTGAATCAGGGACTGAGCGCGGGCAAGGATGATCGCCGGTATGAACGGCTTGGTCACGAAATCGTTCGCACCGGCTTCGATACTGGACAGGTGCGTTTTCATGTCTGTCTCGGCTGTCAGAATGACAATCGGCAGCAGGTTGTGTTCGGGTTGGCTTCGAATGCGGCGGCAGGTTTCAAGGCCATCCAGGACGGGCATATTTATATCAAGCATGATGAGGTCGGGCGCAACCTCGTCCAGCCTGTCCAATGCTTCCTGCCCATCTGAGGCCTGGTGGACTTCATACCCCTCAGAATAGAGAGTCGCCTCCAGAAGCTGCCGGTTGTACTCGTTGTCGTCAACGATAAAGATTCTTTCCTGACTCATGACCGCTCCCTTTCAATCTTGTGTCGGGGATATACCCGAAATCGGCCCGCAACGCATCTGCCCGAGCCCGGTTCGGAAGTAAGTAGCGGTCGTCTATACTGACGTTGAAGTGACCGCTTCGGGCGGTCAGGGCGACTTCGCCGCTCGTGGATGCACCACTGAAGCAATCGCGGAATGGCTAAACCACGAAATCACAGAGGAACTGAAATCCATGCCCGATCCGATTCGATTCACCGTCAGGGATATTCGTCCAGGATTTATCAACGCATTCACCCGCATCCCGTTCAAGTATGGCAAGGTAACCCTCACCGCGGTGCCGCTCTATCACGTGGAGGTAACCATCGAAGACGCGAATGGCAGGCAGGCAAAGGGCTACGCGAGCGATTGTTTTCCTCCAAAGTGGTTTGATAAGAATCCTGAAAAATCCTACCGGCAGGAAATCGAAGAGATGCTGGCCGTCTCGCTGTTCGCGCAGCAGAACGCACTGGACGCGGGTGCGGGCACTGCCTTTGAACTCCACCAGGCCATCTATCCGGCCACGCTGGAATTCGGACGCTCGAAGGAAATGGTCGATTTGGCCTCCGGCTTCGGTCCGACGTTTACCGATCGGGCGATCGCAGACGCGGTAGGAAAGCTCACGGGCACTTCATTTCATGAGACGCTGCAGCAAAACCTCCTCGGAGTGAATCTCGGCTGGTATTACGACGAGCTCAATGGGATCGAGCCGTCCGCCATACTACCGCAGACCCCTCTGGATTCTGTCCACATCAGGCACACTGTCGGCCTCGGCGATTACCTCCGTGACGCGGATATTCCAGACGACGATTGCCTCGACGATGGGCTGCCTCAGTCGTTGGAAGCCGGCATCCGGTTCTATGGGCTCACCTACTTTAAGCTCAAGGTCTTCGGCGATGAGAAACAGGATCTAGATCGCCTGTCGGGTATCGTTGACGTGATCGAGAGCAACGTCGAAGGCGATTACCACTGCACCCTCGACGGCAATGAAAACTTCGATAAGGCTGACGCTTTCCTGGCGCTGGTCGAGCGGCTTCAGGCCGACAGCCGGTTTGATCGTTTTTTCGAGAGCATTGTTTTCATTGAACAGCCGATTCATCGGGACGAGGCACTGACGGAAGCCTCGGCCGCCATCGTCCGTCAGATCGGCAAGGTCAAGCCGGTGATCATCGACGAATCCGACCAGAACCCGCAGTCATTCACCTCCGCTCTCGAGCTCGGTTATCAAGGAATCAGCCATAAGAACTGCAAAGGCTTTTACAAATCACTCGCAAATCTCGGACTCACAAAGAAACGTTCGACAGACACAGCTCCGCTCTTCCTCAGCGGCGAAGACCTCGCCACCCTCGCTATCCCGTCTCTGCAATCTGACTTGTGCGCGGTCGCCAGCTTGGGCATTACGCACCTGGAACGCAACGGCCATCATTATTTCCGCGGCCTGAGCCATCTCCCGCAGAGCGATTTTCAGAACGCCATCAGGCAACATCCGAATCTGTATCGGGCCGACGGTGAAGAGGCGTTTCTCAATGTCCGCAATGGCCGGCTGGATATCGCCTCACTGCAGTGTCCCGGCTTCGGTCTCGGTCTTGAATTGGATATGGAAGCTTTCACGCCTTCGGGGGAATGGAAATTTGAGAGCCTTGGCCTCGATGAAGGATGAAGCGTTTGCCTTCTTCCATTTAAAGGGAAGGATTAATGACTCCCGAATCCCATTGAATCCCAAACCTTGAGTCTTCTCCTCATTCTCCCATTTCTTACCCCGCTCCTGTCGGAAGACACCGGTTACGTCACGGTGACGGCGACGGCCGCGCCGGTCATGCAGGGGGAGAAGCAAGTTCACTTGGCCAAAAAGGGGCTGAGCTTTGTCTGTGCAGGGCGGAAGGGAAAACACTTTACCATTGCGATTAAAGACTGGTCGAAGCCACTCTCCATGACGATCCCGGCGGATTATGTGACCTTCGGTAAAGAGAAGCCCAAACGCACGATCCGCAGCCTTCAGCAGCTTCGATTCATTTCGCCGATCACGGCCGACATGAAGGCGTTCATCAAAGACAGTACGCCCCTCGCAGGGGCAGGCTCATCTGAAAAGACGACTGCCGAGATAAAGTTCTCGAGCGCCAGGCCATCGCCGGCACCCATCTACAGAGGAGAACTGCCCGCGGGCATGAACCGGAAAGAAGGCCGACTGTACTGGACCCGTGACGGCGCAGAAATGGTGGCCGTTCCGTATGGCAAGTTTCTTTACGGGCGCAAAAGAGCCCCGCAGACCCTGGCTCCTTTTTTCATCGATAGAACGGAGACCACCAACGAGCATTACAAGCGATTTTTGAATGCAACGGATCGAAAGCCCCCACCGTATTGGAGCGGAAAAAACCAGGTCAGATTCGGCAAGCCGGACCAGCCCGTGGTGGGGATTCGTTTTGGAGATGCGCAGGCATACGCACAATGGGCAGGAAAGAGCCTGCCGACCGAGATGCAATGGGAAAGAGCAGCGAGAGGCCATGACGGTCGTGTCTATCCCTGGGGCAATACTCCACCGCATGCAGGTGTGGCCAGTTTTAATGGCAACCCTCAGGTGGGTGCGCCAGCATCGGTCGGCAAGAAGGGCCGGGGT
>Ga0187827_10001358_pt1 | contig 36168 bp, 35 predicted proteins | sample ETNtaG_39_FD_167969 | JGI IMG/M metagenome (GOLD analysis project Ga0187827, IMG submission 167969) | Marine microbial and viral communities from oxygen minimum zone, Eastern Pacific Ocean - ETNP2014_SV_150_PacBio MetaG (Illumina Assembly) | ecosystem: Environmental > Aquatic > Marine > Hypoxic...
CCAGAGATACACAAGGCACGTGCGCGAACTGCTGAGGGCGAAGAAAGGACTCGATTATGGGGGGAACTTGCAGAAATTTATCCCCCCTACAATGATTACCAGACCTCAGCTGGCGACAGAGAGATTCCAGTAGTTGTTCTGGAGGTTTAGAAGCTCTGGAAGTTTAAAGGCCGCGGTTTCTGACGTCAGTCAAAGTTTGGAACAAGATTGATACCACTCGTATCCGGCTCTTCCGGCTCAGTTCCCTGGTCACGCTCTTCTGGTTCCAGCATGTCTGAACCAGCCATGGCCAGGGTCATGCCGCTTGTGTTCGGGTTAAGTAACTCTTTTTCTTCCTGAAGTGTTTCCAGCACAGCGCCGGGTTCATCGAGGCCAAAATCAGGAACCTCGATTTCGGGCACCTCATCATCACTGGCTTCAACCAGCGGTGAACCGTCATTCTCCTGGACTGAGTATTCACTGAGGTCCAGGTCGGCATGTTCTTCTTCGCTCTGCTCAACAAGAGGTGTCCCGTCATTATCTGCCACCGTAATACCACTGATATCAACATCTGGTGGGGGTGGTGGGGCAGAAGGCTCAATCAGATTGCCCTCGTTGGGCGCGAGGGAGATCGCTGAAATATCAACCACTGCTGGCGATTCTGTGGCTGGAGTTGCTTTTGGTTCTGCCTGTTGAACCTTTTTTTCTGGAAGCGGCGCATCAGACTTTATTACTCGAACTTTTACATCCGCACCAATCTTCTTGAGGGCGCTGCCATATTTTGCAGCTTCCTTTTTGTCAGCTGTTCGTTTTATAACGATCTGCTTACCGGAAAACAGCGCCTTCATCTTGTCGCCATCAGCCTTCAGGAGCTTGGCCATATGGGCCTTCACCGAAATCGGTTTGAAACCCTCGACGAGCTCTCCTTTAAATACAATTGCGTAAATAACTGAGCTCATAGGTATTTATGATAAAGGATGTTCTGTTTGAATTATAAAGACTCTTTCGTGAAAGGACAGCTTTGTTCCCGCTGGGATACAAGATTGTGCTTGCTTTGACATGATCCCGGACCTGGCATGGGTATAAAGGAGATGTTCCCGGTTGGCTTCTGTGTCCTGATTAGAAAAGAAAGATTTTGGCTCTCTATTGCCGGGAATTACTGATACATTCTTCTGCAAAGAAGAACTGGACTGAGTCAAATGGCAGCTACTTTTCCCGGCGTAATCGCTTTCGCCTTCATGGTTTCGATGATACTCGCTGGTGTTATTCTCAGGGCTCGAATTACATTCCTGCAGAATAACCTGGTTCCAGCAAGCCTGATCGGGGGTGTCCTTGGCTTTGCGCTGGTGTCCAGTGGTCTGAGTTTTGGTTTCGAGAGTGCTCACTTTACCTCCTTTGCATTCCACTTTTTCACTTTGAGTTTTATGTCTCTGGTTCTGACGGGGGCGCCGCCAAAAGGACCGGATGATCGCTCAATCGTGCCAGGTGGCTTGTGGCTGGCCATCATTTGGGTCATGAGCCTGGTGTTGCAGGGATTGGTTGGCTTAGCCGTCATCCTGCTTTTCAATCAGGTGAGCGGCGGTGAACTATCTCATCTGCTTGGCATGATCGCTACCCATGGTTTTACCCAGGGTCCCGGGCAGGCATTGGCACTAGGCAGCATATGGGAGAACGAGTTGGGAGTTACTCACGCCATTAGATTCGGGTTGATATACGCCTCGGTCGGCTTCCTTGTAGCTTTCGTCGTGGGCGTACCGGTTGCCAGGCGTGCCATTCGGGCCGGTCTGAATAGCAATCAGTCGGCGAGGATAGATGACGAATTTCTCCGGGGCATCCTGACTTCAGATATTTCTGCAGGCAAGCAGGTGACCCATTCCGCTAATGTAGACTCTTTAGTGTTTCATATTGCGATACTGGGTGTTGCCTATGTGATCACGGATCAGTACCTGAAGTTTGCCCATCCGTTTGCCAGCATGGTAACTATCGATGTGATCAACCTCGGTCTATTTTTTAACCATAACCTGTTCTTTATTCATGGGCTGATTGTCTGCGTTATTCTGCGGGCACTGATGAACAGGTTTGGTTGCGGTCATTTTATTGATGATGAAACACAACGCAGGATAACGGGTTCATCCGTTGACCTGATGGTTGTCGCAACCCTCATGAGTGTAGAGTTTGCCTTCCTCAGTGAGTTTGTTGTACCCATAGGGCTCGTTTCCCTTGCAGTGACTCTGGCAACCGCAGTGCTGTGCTTCGGTTTCGGGCGAAGGTTGCGTTCTTTTGGCGTTGAAAGAGCCGTGACCGTGTTCGGATGTTGCTGCGGTTCAACGGGAAGCGGTTTGCTGTTGCTGAGAATCCTGGATCCCGACCTGAGCACACCGATAGCCAAAGAGCTTGCCTTTTTTAATATTGCGATCCTGTTTCTCAGTTTCCACATATTGGCGCTTATGGTACCGGTATTACCAAGTTTCGGTCTGATGACTATCTGTATTGTTTATGGTGGTACTTTTGTAGCGGGGATTGTAGCGTTACTCGTGTTCAGGAGATTCGATCCCACTCTTGTTGAACCCGGTCAATGAGTTGCTGCTGATCGCCATTATTTTCGATGACAAAGTCAGATCTGCCGATACGCTCTTCATTATTCAACTGGGCATCCAGTTTCTTTTCGACTGCTTCCCGGCTACTGCCATCTCGGTTCACTGATCTTTCTATTGCCACGTCACGATCTACAACAACAACCCAGATTTCATCGCCAATATCTTCCCACCCTGCTTCAAACAGAACGGCGGCTTCCAGCACAACGATGCCATCCGGGTAAATCGCATCCAGCCCGGCTATCTCTAGTTCAGCGAGGCGTCTGATCTCGGGCCAGACGATATCGGTCAGTTTCTTCAGTTCATCTGGGTGTCCAAAAACCATGCTGCCGAGGGCACTGCGGTCTATGTGCTGATCATCTGCAACCACATCGTCACCAAAGGTTTCAATCACTTCACGATAAGCTTGTGTGCCGGGGTCGTACACGCGGTGCCCAAGTTTGTCCGCATCAATGATATTGGCGCCTTTTTCAGTAAGGAGTGTACCGACAGTTGATTTGCCGGAGGCGAGTCCTCCCGTGAGACAGATGACTTTCAAATAGCTATCCTTTTGCTGTTGTCAAAAAGCGCCTAACAGTTATGAAGTCCGGCTCAATGATAGCAACAGGGTTACCTTACCGACAAGGGGCGACGTATTTGCTCATTAGGCTCTGGTACCCTGGTTTCGAGTCGGGTTGATGGGCGCGGCGGGAGGCTCTCTCACTGACTAGGTTCGGTTTGATTGCGCCAATTGATGGAATAGTGGACTATAGTTCGTTAGTTATTAGGTGGCATTGCTGTTCTGTCGAATATGGCTTCTAAGCGTTCTGGGTAAGTCCCAAGCCACCTGACAGTTAGTTGATTTGATTATGCAGGGAAAAATATGAAACAGAGAGATGCTGCCATTGTTGGTATTCACGAGTACCAGTCACGTGATGTGGAAGGCAAGGTTAGCGCGCTGCAAATAAAGGCAGAGAGTGCAGCACGCGCACTGGAAGATGCTGGACTCAGCTGGTCTGATGTTGATGCCATCTATGATGCCGGTGATGGTGGTGGCATGAATGGTTTGACTATTGCTGAGTATTTTGGCTTGAAACCCACTGTGATCGATACAACCAATGTCGGTGGCAGTTCCTACGAGTTCCACGCTGCGCATGCGAAAAGGGATATTGCATCGGGAAAAGCGAACGCTGCTTTGCTGACCTATGGTTCCACCGCTCATAGTAATGCCCGAGCGATAGGTGTTGGTGGGGCTGGAGGGGCGGGTCGTCATCCTGCTGACAACATGGATGTGTTTTCTGGCATGACGCTGGTTGCTAACTATGCAATGGTGGCGCATCGGCATATGCATGATTATGGGACCACTAGTGAGCAGTTAGCCGAAATCTCGATTGCGACAAGGTGTCATGCAATGCGCAATCCGGATGCAGTAAGGGCGATGGAAGACCTTGAGTTTCTCGATATTCGCGAGACAACCATTGATGATGTGACGAACTCCCGGATGATTGCAGACCCCCTGCACCTGCTCGAGTGTTGCATGATTTCCGATGGCGGCGGGGCTGTAGTTATAGCATCACCTGAGGTCGCGAAAAATTGCCGAAAAACGCCGGTTTGGGTTCTCGGCTCGGGCGAGGCTACCAAGTACCCTCAAGCTGGTGGTGATATTACTGCCAGTGCAGGTGCTTATTCTGGCGCGCAGGCCTTTGGTGAGGCTGGCATTACACCGGCCGAAATTGATATAGCCATGATCTATGACTCATTCAGTATCACCGTCATGGTGTTACTTGAGGACCTCGGCTTCTGCAAAAAGGGAGAAGGCGGTGCCTGGGTTGAAGGTGGGAGGCTGCGCTTTGACCGACCTTCTGATGGTCCGGCACTCAATACGGATGGTGGCGGTCTATCGTCGAATCACCCGGGTATGCGTGGCATTTTCCTGCTGATTGAAGCTGCCAGGCAACTGCGTGGTGAGTCATGTTCGCAGGTTCCTGATGCAAAACTGGCGGTCGCGCATGGCAATGGCGGTATGCTCGGTAGTCGGCATGCGGCGGGTACTATCATAATGGGGAGAGACTAATGAACGAGCCAACCCGACCACTTCCTCGTGCCAATGAACTGGATACACAGGAGTTCTGGGCAGCGACAAAGAACAAAGAGCTTCGCTATCAACAGTGCGATGGCTGCAATACCGTTGTTTTCTATCCACGCAGACATTGCACGGGATGTACGTCCGGGAATCTTACGTGGAAGTTATCCAAAGGGTTTGGAACGGTCTATACCTTCAGTGTTGTTCGACAAAGCTACCACCCGTTTTTCCGCGGTAAGGTTCCCTATGCAGTTGCCTGGATAGAACTGGAGGAAGGACCGCGAATACTTTCAAACGTCATCGACGTTGATGATCCGTTAGTTGATGTTCAGATTAGTATGAAGGTTGAGCTGGTGTGGGAGGAGCACGAGGAAATTAATATACCGCTCTTCAAGCCGGTAGACTGACGGAAGCGGTTCCGAATACACGCGTCTCACCTTTTTCGTTGGCGACCGTTAGGTCGATTTCCACCAGTCCTTCATCTTCATTGATGTCGGTGACCACGCCGGTAATGGAATGGGGTTCGTCGGCGATGACCGGTGCGCGAAATACCGTATCGATCGCCTTTATTTCTGCCATGGGTGCCCACTGGTGGATCATGGCGACCAGGTAGCCCTGGCTGAGCACGCCCGGTACCATAGCGCCGGCCAGGCCTTCTTTTCTGGCAGCTTCATGGTCCCTGAATCTCGCGCCGTCCCAGCCGATAAGGGTAGCGAAGGTTTTTACTATCTCGAGGGAGGTGTCTGGTTCAAAAGCGGGCAGGTTAGCACCAAACTCGACATCCATGATCTTGCTAATAGTTTTGCTAATAGTCACGCTACTTCTCCCGTATTACTGATCGACTGTCAGAATTGGCTAGATGCAGGCCGTTTTCATCAAAGAATTCGAGCCTTGATACGACAAACACCATGCGCCCAGAGCGCCCCGTTTTTGTGTAGATATCGTGCAAGTGGGTTCGACCCGTTAGTGTTGAACCTGGGCGAACAGGGTTCAGGCACTCAACACCTTTTCCGGCATCCATGCCGATACCAAATCGGGGGAAGTCAATTGGCAGAGAACGGCGACCGCTGAGGCTCGCTATGTAAGTGGGCGGTGTCTGGAAATCGGGATGGTCTCTATCCAGAAATCGGCCTGCAGTTTCTCCACAAAGGCGAGCATATTCAATCGTTACTGCAGGATCCATGTAGAAGGTTTTCTCATCGAATGGCTGATTGAGATACTTTTCACGTAATTCGTCGATATCTGCGTCCATAAATACCTTCGTTGAAAAAGTTAATGCTTGAAACTGATTGCTTCGAATTCTTCACTTTTAAGCGCTTCGACCAGTTCGTCCATGTTGGCTATCTTAGCCGGAAATTTGGTACCGCAACGTCCTACATGACTGACGATATGTGAATCACTGCCACCAATTCCGAGGTAGCCAAATGCTTTAGCGTTCTTGATAGCTATCTGGTCTTCATTGTCCCTGCTTCCACCATTGTATATTTCCACGATTTTCACGCCCTTCGGGACACCAAGTTCCTCGGTGTGTGCAAACATGCCAACACGCTTTCGGCCCGGGTGGCAGGGAACTGCTACGGCGCCGTGTTGATCGCTGGTTTCCACAACCATCTCCAGGCTCAGGTTGATGCTGGCGAAATCAAAGGCTTTCGTCAGGCTCGCGCTAACGCCGTACACCAGTACGTGGCCATATTCGGTTTCCACTTCACTTGCTTTCATAATGACCAGGTCGAATTTACTGGCAAGCGTAGAGTAGTCGGAATCCACATCGAATTGCCGGTGCTCTGTCAGTACAAAACCATCAACTGGTAGATTTTTCGAACGAATCCATTGGCAATAGTTTTCAACCTTGGCCCTGCCATCATCTGATTTGATGGAGTGGGTATGCAGATCCAGTATCACTTGATTCCCGGGACGGATAAATATGATGCAACAAGCTGCCACAGGTGTTGGTGATGTGCAAGTTTGATGGCCGTCACCTAGGAGATGCTATCAAGCGACAGTGTCAGATTGTTGCTGCTTGTGGATTGCTGAATTTCCAGACCATCTTCCGTCAGCTGATAAATGGACGCATTAACGGAATCGCTGCTGATGTCCAGGATCCCGATAGTGCCTAGTCGCAGCGATTGGTTCCTGGGCAAAGTTGGCGACCCCGGGTTGATGATAAGCAGGTCCGCTACCTGGTGCAGCCCTTCCAGGTGAGTATGGCCATAGATCAGTACCTGGGGCCGGTGATCAAAATGCTGGTCCAGGTAGCCGATGATTTCGTCACTGGATTTTCTGGCCGGTGAAGGCAGGCGATGGATCATACCGACGGTGATACCGGCTAATTCGAGTAGCCAGGCATCCTTGATACGGTCGTCCACCAGGCCTGAATCTCCATTTCCGCGAGATACATAAGTCGGAGCGAGCATGGAGAGCTGGTCGACTATATCAATGGAGTGCAGGTCACCGGCGTGCAGGATGCAGTCCACGTTCTCGAAAGCCGCCATAGCTTGTGGCCAGAGATCCTGAAGTGACCCCGGCATATGGGTATCTGAAATAAGTCCAATGCGCATCTACTTAGAATAGCGAGTTACTGTTCAGATTTGAATATCGAGTGGGCCAGTTCCTTAATTAGTGATTGTTACACCCACCCGCTGCTCTATAGGAACTGGCTTGTTCCTGATCGGATTTGAATATGGTTCAGTTTGTTATATGGTCTTAGTATTAGTGGGCATAGAGGGTGCCTGTAGACTGAAATTGGGAAATGGACTGGATTAGAGGATTGCCGAATGAAAAAGATACTTAAGCGCCGTTCCTTCCTTCACCTCGGTGCCATGACGGGGTTTGCTTCAGGTATCTCCTTGCCCGCATTTGGCGTACGAGGAAGCGAAACTGGCTCCACCCCAGGTGTCCAGCAATACAACACACTTGGTCGGACTGGCCTCAAAGTATCAGATATCTCGTTTGGATCCGCCAGATTGAGGCGTGGGGAAGAATACCTCGTTGAGCATGCGTTTGACCTGGGTATTAACTATTTTGATACGGCGGAGAGCTACTCCAGAGGTCAGTCTGAGCCGGTCATTGGCAAGGCGCTCAAAGGCAAACGGGATAAGGTCATCCTAGTGACTAAAACCATGGCGGGTGCCCGCACCAGGCGTGAAGAAATGATGGGTCTGCTGGAGGAAAGCTTAAGAAACCTGAAAACGGATTATGTGGATGTCTACTTCAATCACGCCGTTAACAATATTAACAGGCTTAAAAACCCGGAATGGGAAGCCTTTGTTGATAAGGCCAGGCAGCAGGGGAAGATCAGGTTTACGGGTATGTCTGGGCATGCTGGCAGGCTTACCGAATGTGTAGATTACGCGGTGGAACAGGATATGTTTGATGTCTTGCTGCTGGCTCAGAATTTTGGCGAAGACCCGTCTTTTTACGACAAGATCACCCAATCATTTGACTATGTTGCCAACCAGCATCAGTTGCCAGCTGCCATGGCGAAGGCCAGGGAAAAGAATATTGGTATTGTCGCCATGAAAGTGCTGCGTGGTGCGCGTCTAAATGACATGCGCCCTTATGAAAATGGCGGTGCAACGTTCGCCCAGGCAGCATTCCGCTGGTCACTGAATAATCCCAGTGTCGATACATTGATCATAACAATGACTTCAAGAGACAGGATTGATGAGTATCTGGGTGCATCAGGGTCAGGCGCGGTTACACAGGAAGACATGCGATTGTTACAGCAATATGCCGAGATGACCGACATGTCCTACTGCAGGCATGCCTGTAACGACTGTGAAGGAGCCTGTCCTAAGGGTGTGCCCATAGCAGATGTGCTGCGAACGCGTATGTATGCGACAGACTATGGTGATTTTTCGTTTGCCAGGGCTGAATATGGCTTGCTTGCAGGTTCAGCGGAAGCCTGCCTTGGTTGTGATGGTAAACCCTGCAAGGATGCCTGCACGCACCAGATCCCTATTGCTGAACTGTGTGGTCCAACGCACCAGATGTTGAGCTGATGCATATACATCTTGATTTGGTGGGTGGTATTTCCGGCGACATGTTTATCGGCGCCCTGCTTGATTGTTTTCCTGAGCGAAAGGAAAGACTGCCGGAGATTATGGAAGCCGCTGGTTTCGCTGACCTGGTGGATTTGCAGCATGAAGTGACTGGCGATGGCATTTTGACTGGTACGCACTTCAAGGTGATGGCTGGTGCTCAGGCGGAAGGTCACGATCATCGGCACTATTCTGATATCAGGCAGAAAATAACTGACTCTTCCCTTGATGATGCCACCAAGAGGGTTGCCCTCGGTATATTTCAGTTGATTGCAGAAGCAGAGGCAAAGATCCATGGGAAGGACATTGATCAGGTAGCTTTCCATGAGGTGGGTGCATGGGATTCTATTGCGGATATCGTGTGCGCTGCCTCACTGATTAGCAGTATTGGTGTTTCATCCTGGAGTGTTAGCCGTCTGCCGCTTGGCAGAGGTCAGGTGAAAACAGCTCACGGGCGGTTGCCAGTACCAGCACCGGCTACCAGCCTGTTGCTGGAGGGCTTTGATTTTTTTGATGATGGGATAGAAGGGGAACGCATAACACCAACGGGTGCGGCAATTCTGAAGTATCTTGACCCAGCGCCTGGCATACCTGAAGGTGCCAACCTGAAGTGCTCTGGGTATGGTTTTGGTACCAGGAAGTTCCCCGGTATTTCGAATGTGCTTCGTTTGTTGGTTTTTAATCGCGTTCAGAGTGGTGGCTGGGATTCCGACCAGGTACTGCAGCTTGAATTTGAAGTGGATGATCAGACCCCGGAAGAACTCGCCGTGGCGCTCGAAAAGATTCGCGCTATGGAAGGAGTGATAGACGTGATTCAGGCCGCGGTATTCGCCAAGAAAGGCAGGCAAAGTACAACTATTCGGGTATTGGCAAGGCCTGAAATCGAGCAATTGCTGACGGAATACTGTTTTAATGTAACCAGCACACTGGGTATCAGGCATCAGTTAACGGCAAGATCAATCCTCAGACGCTCGCAATTCACGATAAACCACGAGGGGAAAGACTACCGGGTTAAGGTGGCCACGCGCCCTGGTGGGTTAACTGCTAAGGTGGAGATGGACGATTTGTTAGTGGATACTGATATTCGCCAATTGCTTGAGGGGTTGGCACTAGAGAAATTTAGAGAAACCGATGAGTAAACTTGTAGGATTGAAAACTGTCCTCGAACAGATGGGGCCTGTAGCCGTGGCCGTCAGTGGTGGTGTCGACAGCATGACCCTCGCGGTTGTTGCGCATCGCGTCAACAGGGAGAACCGGATTTTCCATGCCCTGTCTCCCGCTGTTCCAGAGCAGGCAACCATGAGAGTCCGGCACTATGCCAAAAAGGAAGGATGGGCTCTTGATTTGATCGATGCGGGTGAAATTCTTGATCCGCAATACCGGGCTAACCCTGCCAACCGTTGTTATTACTGTAAGACCAATCTCTATGAAACCATTTGCAGGCAAGTGGATCTGGGGGTGATATCAGGAACAAATCAGGACGACCTGGCGGACTATCGACCAGGGCTGGTTGCAGCGGACGAACATGCAGTGAGACACCCCTATGTTGAGGTCGGAATCGACAAATCGGAAGTCAGAAATATCGCCAGGTCCCTGGGCTTGACTGATCTGCAGGATTTACCGGCTGCGCCCTGCCTTTCAAGTCGTGTTATGACCGGCATTGCCATTGATGAGAAGTTGTTGCCGGTTATCAATGCGGCGGAAGAATCCCTGTGGCAAAGTCTGCGGCGCTCTATTCCGATCAAGGGTGTTCGCTGCCGCATTCGTCCCTTTGAGGTCGCCATCGAAATTGATAGCCAGGAAGATGTGGATGCAAGATCTGAATATGCCCGTGAAGCGATTGATATAGTTACGGGTTTATTTGAAAAACATGGTTACCAGGAATATCTACGGACTATATCTGTCGAACCTTATAGGCGTGGTAGTGCATTCCTGGTTGAAACCCTACAGGTAGACTGATGAATGAGGTTCCATCAATGAATGAGGTCAACCTGGACTTTGACCGGGAGAACAGGACGGGTCTCGCTGAAGCTGTGTTTTGCCAGAGTAAGAGCCTGCAGCAGCTACAGGATATCTGCGCGCGGATTCGTCAGGCGGAGAAACCGATGTTGTTCACGAAGCTGGACCCTGCACAGTTCGAGCAGCTTCAGGGAGACCTGCCCGCTGGATTTCTGGAATACAATTCAGTCTCTCAAACTGCATTCCATAAGCCCTATCAGATAAGGTCGAGTGATCTGGTTGCCGTCGTTACGGGTGGCAGCTCTGATGTGCCCGTCGCCAGGGAAGCATCACGAACACTCCGGTTTTATGGACACGAGACGCTGACCATTGATGATGCCGGTGTAGCAGGATTATGGCGGATAACCGAGAAACTGGATGCCCTAAAAGAACGAAAGATCGTAATCTGTATTGCTGGTATGGATGCAGCATTACCAACAGTGCTTGGCGGCCTGATTCCGGCATCAATCATCGCGGTACCGACATCCGTTGGCTATGGCATGGCAAGGAATGGGGAAACAGCATTACATGCATTGCTGGTCAGCTGTGCCCCCGGCCTGGTAGTGGTTAATATCGACAACGGCTATGGCGCCGCCTGTGCCGCTATCCGGATGCTGAATGGCCTAGCTGTCACCGGCTAAACAATTTGTTGAATAGCTTGTGTCAAACTAGTCCAACTATTTGCCCTTTCATTACTTTAAGCGATAAGCAATTCCGGATTGGAGAGTTAGGTACTTGATTTGTAGTGACTAGCGCCAGGGATGGACGCGGGACGGGACATGGATGTCCCCTGGAACGAAAAATTGAGTACCTAACTCTCCAATCCGGAATCAGGGCCCCTACAAATGTCAAATTAACCTGAGGGTTGAGTATTTAGGTTAATCAAGACTGTCGTGTGCACCGCGTTCAAAAAGCGGCTCCAGCTGTAGGTCTGTCACATCGGCAGTGATATCTTCCTCAAGGTTGCCTACATTGGCAGGGTCAAAATCCTCGGCAGCCTGGATGATCCTGGGCAGGAGGGTTGCATCACTTGAAGTATTAAGGAACAGGCCGGGTCGTCGCAGCACCCAGTGTACAGCCCTGCGCAGTGCATCTTCCTCACGAATCGGCTCATACCAACTGAAGTGGGGTGATTCATCGTCTTCCCGCCAGCGTCGTCTCACAATTGACTTGATGGTCTGCATCGCGACATTTTTCCCCCTGCATAGTGCGTAGAGCTCCTCGAACTCCTTTGCATATTGCTCGTCATGCATCAGCATCTGGTTGTAGGGCAGCAGGACAGATGTAAACTCAAATTCTGCCAGGCTCTTCAGGTGCATTTCGGCAATTCGAGTTCCGTGACCGGTAACGCCGATAAAGCGAACCAAACCCTGATCTCTCGCCTGCAGTGCAGCCTCCAGCGCTCCATTCGGACCCATGACGACATCCCACTCCGGATCGGTCGAAAGGTTATGAAACTGGATAAGGTCAATTTGTTCCACCTGCATTCGGTCAAGCGAGCGCTCGATACTTGCCCTCGCATCGTCTCCTGACCGGTCAGGGGTCTTGGTGGCAAGAAAGAAGTCTTTGCGGTGATCCTGGAGGAACGGTGCCAGCCTTATTTCTGCATCACCGTAGCTGGCTGCAACATCGATATGATTGATTCCCGCATCCTTCACTATCTGCAGCACCGAGTCGGCCTTTTCCTGGTTCATGCCTCCGAGGGCGGCGGCACCGAACAACAGTCGTGTGCTCTGGTGGCCAGTATTTCCAAATGTTTGCCTTTCCATGTGTATCTCCGAGGCTAATTGAGGGATTTCAGAAATTGAGTAAATTCATTGACGCACCAGTCTATTCGATGTGGAGCCGTGATATCACCAACAAACACATGCTCTTCGTTATCACCATCAATGGGAACCTGAATCAGTTGCTTGCGTTTACTGCCCCACCGGTGGTGTCCTGCGACTGCCGCCTTCGGGTCAATGGTTGAATCATTCTTCATATACATGGTTGCGAGGGGGATTTGCTGACGGGAGAAATCAACTTTCGATAACCAATCCACGACTTTTTGCATTTCGATCACGGATAGAGTCGAGTAGGTGCTGGTCCAGTATTTTGCAGCCATTTCATTTTCGGGTTCCCAACTGATTTCTTTACCGAGAACACGCCTTACCCAGTATTTCGCCCATGGCCAGGTAAGAAGAAAGGCGAAACGGTTTCTGATCTTGAAATTTGGCGACATAAACAGGAAAGCATGAATTCTGTTTTTGGTCAGGGCCTGCTCGGCTAGCCAGATAGCAAGAGGAGCGCCGGTAGACGTGGCCACGATGACCACCTTGTTCCCAAGCCTGGCAGCTACCGCCCAGGCGTCAATAACACTCTGCAGCCAGGTTTCGGAGACCATGAGCATACCCTCGCTGCCTACACCATGTCCTTCAAGGCGTGCATGAAAGCTGTTTGCATCAAACTCAGCCGCTATCAAGTCGGTGACCGGTGCCGTTTCCTGCCGGGTGGCGGAAAACCCGTGGATATACAAAAAACTCAAATCGGTTTTGCCGGGATCGTCAGGGTTTGCCCAGTGGATGCAAGCTTCAGCACCAGGGGTCAGGTCTAGAACCGCGTCCTCTTTACTGTTAACCCAGCGTTCCAGCTCATCAGGTGATAGATTTTCCGGTACCAGTGACTCTGGTGCCTTGGCATTCAATCTTGGTCGTGCATACTGACCCAGCACAAACAGGACGACGATTCCGGAAATGATAATTGCTGCAGTCATTTTTTCACCATTTCTTAGATGCTCGACGTATACGGAAGTATTGAGTTTGTAATAGAATAGCGCGCTTTTGCCGGTTCCTATGATCGGCATGTTGGGGTAACATAAGTTTATGCGTTTGCAGGCAATTAAGCTCGCTGGTTTCAAATCCTTTGTAGATCCTACAACAGTCCCTTTCCCCTCCAATCTTTGTGCAGTCGTCGGCCCTAACGGGTGTGGCAAATCCAATATTATTGACGCGGTTCGCTGGGTCATGGGTGAGTCATCAGCAAAGACCCTACGTGGTGAATCAATGGCAGACGTTATTTTTAACGGCTCTACTAGTCGCAAACCCGTCGGGCAGGCCAGTATTGAATTGCTGTTTGATAATACGGAAGGACGCCTGAATGGAGAATACGCGGCCTACAGTGAGCTTTCCATCAAGCGCCAGGTATCCAGGGATGGCCAGTCCAACTATTACCTGAACAGCCAGAAATGCAGGCGAAAGGATATTACTGATATTTTTCTGGGTACTGGTCTCGGTCCGAGGAGTTATTCGATCATTGAGCAGGGGATGATCAGTCAACTTATTGAAGCAAAGCCTGAAGACTTGCGAGTTTATATTGAGGAAGCGGCTGGTATTTCAAAGTACAAAGAAAGACGCAGGGAAACTGAACGTCGTATCAAGCACACCCGGGATAACCTTGATCGACTAAGTGACCTGCGAGAAGAGTTGGGAAGACAGCTTCATCACCTGGAGCGCCAGGCGAAGGCGGCAGAACGATATACTGGGCACAAAAAAGAAGAGCGTCGTGTTAAGGCTCAGTTGCAGGGGCTGAAGTGGCAGGCCATCACCCGGGAAGCTGTCAGCAAAGAAGAAAATATCAGTCGTTTACAGATTGAGCAGGAAGCCCGAATTGCCGACCAGCGCCATGTGGATGCCGAGATTGAAGCAGAGCGAGACAAACTCGTGCAGTTCTCGGATGAACTGAACAATGTACAGAAACAGTTCTACGACTTTGGTACTGAAATAGCGAGAATTGAAGACGGTATTCAATTTCAGAACGAGCGTAATAGAGAACTCAACACGGACCTGGAACAGGTTTCTGAAAACTGGCAAAAGGTCAGGGCTGACCTGGAGGATGATGAGCGTCTTTGTGGCGATATACGAAATGAAATAGCTGAAATAGCGCCGCAGCAGAAAGAAATGGAAGAGCATGAGGAAGTTTCGGGGACGAAACTTCTGGAAGCTGAAGGGGCAATGCAGGACTGGCAGCGCGAGTGGGACAGTTTTAATCATACGGCAGCCGAATCCAGGCAGGAAGGTGAGGTGGGGCAGTCCAGGATTAGCCACCTGGAAGAGTCAATTGAGCGCCTCGATAATCGCCTCTTGATTCTGAGGAATGATTTGCAACGTCTTCAAGATCAGAGTGTGGAAGAAGAAATAGAGCCTCTGGAATCGATGCTTCAGGTCCAGGAGCAGCAACTGGCACGCATCGGGCAGGAAATCGCTGAACTGTCTGCGCAGATTGAAACTGGACGAGAGCAGAATTCTAAATTTGATTCAGACCTGGATATCGGAAGAAGCGAACTTCAAGCAATCAAGGGCCGGTTTGCCTCACTCGAGGCTCTACAGCAAACTGCTCTTGGTCAACAGGATGATGCTGAAATGGGCTGGCTGGAAAAGCATGGGCTCAGTAACAAGGATCGCCTGGCCGAGAAGATCAGGGTGGAGCCGAGCTGGGAATTGGCGATTGAGACGGTTCTCGGGGACTACCTGCAGTCAGTTTTTGTCGAAGATCTGGAAGCTTTGCCAACCCTTCTCGCCGATTTTGACAAGGGTGCACTTAATTTCATCGCGGACACTACGGCTGGTTCATCTATCAGTGAATTTGAGACGCTGGCATCAAAAGTGACTGGTGACATCAGTATCGAATCATTTCTTGGCAATGTGCTTGTTGCCACCGACCTGGATGCGGCGATGACAATGCGTTCAACCTTGGTGCCAGGACAATCAATTGTCACACCGGATGGAGTGTGGATAGGCAGCAACTGGCTACGAATCAGCAAGGATCATGACGCGACAGCGGGCGTCATAAAGCGTCAGGCTGAAATGGAAACTATGGCCCTGCGTATTGAACAGCAAGAGCAGGAAGTCGCCAGCCTTACGCAGGCGCTTGAGTCGGGTAACGCCGGGCTAGCCCAGGTGGAAGCTGATCGAGACAAGCAACAGGCGCGGCTCGCAGAGCAACAACGAACATTTGGTGAGACCAGGGCGCAACTGGTGGCGAAAAAACTGCAGGCCGAACAGCTAAAGACTGATCTGGCGAGAGCCAACAGTGAAATTGAATCCAGCACCAGCCACCTGCAGGAAGACCACGACAACCTGGGTATCGCACGAAACAAGTTGCAGGTTGCGATGGACAGGATGGAAGAAGACACGAAACTAAGGCAGCGTCTCATCAGCCAGCGGGATCAGGTTCAGCAGAGGCTTGATGAAGTACGTTCCAAGGCAAAAACTGATCGTGATGCCGTACACCAGCTGGCATTACGCGTTCAGTCTCTCAATTCCAGGATGTCATCGACCGAGTTAGCAAGGTCACGCCTGCAGGACCAGGAGCGAATACTTGGTGACAGAAAAGCCTCACTGGAGAAGGATATTCGTGAGAGCGAAGAGCCGCAGGGGCAGTTGAAAACAGAGCTGGCAGAACAACTGGAAAAACGACTTGAAGTGGAAAATGAGCTAACCCGTGTCCGCCAGAAGTCAGAGGCAACGGAGCATAAGATCAGGCAGCTGGAACAGGACCGTGCGGGTTTTGAAGAACAGGTTGAGTTGGTTCGAACCAGCCTTGAGCAGGTACGCATTGATTTTCAAGGCCTTGAAGTCCGGCGCGATACCATCAGAGAACAGATGGCTGAGGAGAATCAGGATCTTGATGAAGTATTGCGCCTCTTGCCAGAGGAAGCTAATGAAGAAGAGTGGGAAGATCTGATGCGCCGGGTCAATAATCGTATTCTGCGGCTGGGCGCAATAAATCTTGCTGCAATTGATGAATTCAAGGTTCAATCTGAACGAAAACAGTATCTTGATGCACAGAATGAAGATCTCGAGAGGGCGCTCCAGACGCTGGAGAATGCTATCCGCAAGATAGATGTTGAAACCAGAACCCGATTTAAGGAGACCTTCGATAAGGTCAACGTCAAGTTGCAGCAGATTTTCCCCAAATTATTTGCCGGTGGGCACGCATACCTGGAGATGACCGGTGAGGATCTGCTGGATACAGGTATTGGCCTGATGGCCCGTCCCCCCGGGAAGAGAAATTCCAGCATTCATCTTCTATCGGGTGGTGAAAAGGCGCTCACGGCTATCGCACTGGTGTTTTCTATCTTTAGCCTGAATCCCGCACCTTTCTGCCTTTTGGATGAGGTCGATGCACCGCTAGATGATACCAATGTACAGCGTTATTCTGATCTGGTGAAGGAGATGTCGCGCACCGTTCAATTTATCTACATCACCCACAATAAGATTGCGATGGAGATGGGTGAGCAGCTAATGGGAGTGACAATGCATGAACCTGGCGTTTCAAGGTTGGTCTCTGTTGATGTTGATGAGGCTGTGGCGATGGCCGCGGTTTAAAAGCTATGGAATTTGACCTGAGAGGTTGGTTGCTGATCCTGGGACCGATATTCATATCGTTAGTGCTTATTCAAGGTTACTGGCGCATGCGCTGGGGCAGGAATGAGCTAAAAATGAAGCTCGACAAATCTTTTCTTAGTCTCCCCGGCGATGCGCTGGGTGGAGATGATTTGGACCTCTTTAAAGCTGAACTACCCAATGGCGGTGCAAGAATCGCTGGTGAACAGGTGCCTGTATTGATGGAATCTGTGGAAGTACCATCATCAAATATCGAACCTGTACAGGAAATATCCGGGAAAGCAGAACAAGAGGTTGCAGAGCAGGCAATAGAGCAGGCAATAGTGGATACCAGGGAGACACAACCCACAAGGGTTGAGCCCCTTCCGGAGCGGGCACCACCAGTACGCAAACCGCTGCTGGAGAAACCTGAGAAATTTGTCGTTATAAACGTTCTTTCGGAAACATCATATGGAGGTCAGGACTTACTAGAGGTGCTGAATGAAATGGGTTTGGATTTTGGTGAGATGGATATATTTCACCGCCTGGGTGAGAACGGTGAAGTACAGTTCAGTCTTGTTAATGCGGTGGAACCTGGAACGTTCGATCTGGGCTCCATGAACGAAATCCAGACCCCTGGTGTAACACTGTTTATGCGTGCTCATGAAGTTCAAGATCCGATGAGAGTTTATGACGATATGCTGGAGGCCGCTCAAACCCTTGCGCTTGAATTGGGGGGTGAGCTGAAAGACGAGTCTCGAAGTGCTATTACCAGCCAAACAATCAGCCACTGTCGCCAGGGAATTCAGGATTTTCAATACAAGTATTCTGCCTGAACCTCGCATAGATGGCAGCGTCCAAAAAGATCATTGCTGAAGTTGAACAACTGCGCAATGAAATCAACCAGCACAATTACCGCTATCATACCCAGGATGATCCGGTTATATCTGATGCGGAATTTGACCGCCTGTTTCGTGATCTGAAATCGCTTGAGGCCAAATACCCCGAGTTAATATCTGATGTTTCACCTACCCAACGGGTTGGCGCGGCACCACTGTCTGCGTTTTCCCAGGTGGTGCACGAGGCGCCCATGTTGTCGCTTGACAATGCTTTTGTTGAGGCGGATGTGCTCGAGTTTGACCATCGGATTAGATCACGATTGCAGTCTGATGAAGAAGTTGCCTATGCCTGCGAACCGAAGATTGATGGGGTGGCCGTAAGCTTGCTCTATGAGGATGGCAAACTGGTTCGTGGTGCTACGCGTGGTGATGGGACAACAGGTGAAGACATTACACGTAATGTACGAACCATAGAGTCGATTCCGTTGCAGCTACTGGGGAAGGGATATCCGAGCAGATTGGAGGTGCGGGGAGAAGTCTATTTCCCGATTTCTGCCTTCACAAAAATGAACCAGCGTGCTCAGTCTCGGGGCGACAAGGAGTTTGCTAACCCACGCAATGCCGCTGCCGGTACGCTGCGGCAACTGGATAGCCGACTTACGGCGCAGCGGAAGCTTGCCATGTTTTGTTACAGCGTGGGTTTAGTTGAGGGTGGAGAACTAGCGGAAAAGCACAGTGAAATATTGCAAGAGCTGGCAATATGGGGGCTTAGGGTAAACCCGCTGGTTGAGACAGTTCTTGGAGCAGCGCAATGTGTGCAGTACTACAAAGGGATCTGTGAGCGACGGGAATCCCTTACGTATGAGATCGATGGTGTCGTCTTCAAAGTTGATGACATTGGCTTGCAGCAGAAACTGGGCATACTCACCAGAACGCCAAGGTGGGCGATTGCACACAAGTTTCCGGCGGAGGAAGGAATTACCCGGCTCAATGATGTGGAATTCCAGGTGGGGCGAACGGGAGCCATCACGCCAGTTGCACGCCTGGCGCCAGTCAAGGTTGGTGGTGTCACCATCAGCAATGCAACTCTTCACAACATGGATGAAATCGACCGTCTTGGCCTTATGATCGGAGACACGGTGATAGTACAGCGAGCAGGTGATGTGATTCCGAAGATAGTGTCCGTTGTACTGGAAAAGCGTCCGTCAAAAACAACTAATATAGAGCTGCCACAAACTTGCCCCGCCTGTGGCTCTGAAATATTGCGCAGTGAAGGGGAGGTAGCCGCCCGTTGCACTGGCGGCCTGTCCTGTGCCGCACAGCAAAGAGAAAGCATTCGTCATTTTGCCTCGAGGCTTGCATTGGACATCGAAGGGTTGGGCGATAAACTGGTAGAACAACTTGTTGACGAAGGCTTGATTGATAATGCTGCCGACCTGTACCAGTTGACTGAAGCGCAACTGGTGAAGTTGGAAAGAATGGCACCGAAGTCTGCCAATAATCTACTCGAAGCCCTGGAGAATAGTAAGGAAACGACGCTGCCCAGGTTTATTTATGCCCTGGGTATTCAGGAGGTCGGAGAATCAACAGCCCGGAGCCTGGCGATGCATTTTGGTGATGTTGCTGGCCTGCTGGAAGCAGATGAAGCGCTATTGCAGACTATTCCTGATGTGGGTCCTATCGTTGCGAATAAGATTCACCACTTCTTCCAGCAGGAAAGTAACCTTGCCGTCATTGATTCACTCATTGGTTTTGGATTGCGCTGGAAGGTCGAGGATACCGGGATTATCGCGAACAGTCTTGCGGGAGAAACCTGGGTACTGACCGGGTCTCTGAATTCGCTTACGCGCAATGAAGCAAAGGCAAGATTGCAGAAGCTGGGAGCGAAGGTTTCAGGATCTGTATCCAGGAAAACGACATGTGTCGTCGCCGGTGATGCTGCAGGTTCAAAACTCGTTAAAGCGCAGGAACTTGGCCTAAAAATCATAGGTGAGGATGAACTGATTACATTACTTGAGGAATATGGTGCCTGATATGTTTATGCGTTCAAGTGTCTCCTTGATCTTCTTAACGTTGCTGGCTGGCTGTACTACAACACCCCCGGAAGAGTTGGAAAATGTCTGCGACATATTCCAGGAAAAGAAGGGCTGGTATAAGAAAGCACGCCGGGCTTCCAGGCGATGGGGGACATCTATTCCCGTAATGATGTCATTTGTTCACCAGGAATCGAAATTCAGGGCCAAGGCGAAACCACCACGCAAGAAAATTCTCTGGGTAATCCCCGGGCCGCGTCCGGCGAGTGCTTACGGCTATGCCCAGGCAACGGATGAAACCTGGCGCGTCTATAAGAAATCAACCGGAAAGTGGGCAGCGGACCGAAATGACTTTGATGATGCCATGGATTTTATTGGCTGGTATAACGACCAGAGTCAGCGCAAGAACAAGATTAAAAAGAGTGACGCCTATCACCTCTACCTTGCTTATCACGAGGGTCAGGGCGGATATGCAAAAAGAACATACAAAAAGAAAAAATGGCTGACGGACGTGGCGAAAAAAGTATCCCAGCGATCAAACATGTATGGCAAGCAATTGAATGGGTGTGAGAAAAAGTTGAACCGGGGTTTTTTCGGGCGTCTGTTTTCGTGAATATTCCTGTGAAAGTTGAAGGCCTTTGTTGAAACTCACTGAGATCAGAGAACTACGTGAGCAGTTAGGAGGGCACGTCGATACAACGCCGGTGCATCGATGGCACAGCCCGGTCGTTGCCGAAAGGCTCGGGGCCGGCACTGAGGTATTTATGAAGCTGGAACTTTTTCAGCGTACCGGCACCTTTAAACCTCGCGGAGCTCTGTCAAACATGCTGAGCCTAGGTTCGAGCGACCTCAAGAATGGCATCTGCGCCGTGAGTGCAGGGAATCATGCTATTGCCGCCGCCTATGCGGCGAAGGAACTGGGCACCAGTGCAAAGGTCGTGATGATCAAGACCGCCAATCCTTTCAGGATTGAGCGGTGCCTTCACTATGGCGCTGAGGTTGAAATGGCTGACAATGCCCATGTTGCCTTTGAACGTGTAACTCAGATTGAGCAGGAGGAATCCCGGTCACTGGTACATCCCTTCGAGGGGCACCGGACCGCGCTTGGTACAGCGACGGTTGGTATGGAACTCTGCGATCAGGTTGCCGGTCTGGATGCGGTCATAGTACCGATAGGTGGAGGTGGGCTTTGCGCCGGTGTCGCTACAGCGGTCAAATTGATGCAACCTGACTGTCTGGTCTATGGTGTTGAACCCGAAGGTGCCGATACCATGCACCGGAGTTTTGCCGCTGGTTCCCCACAGTCCATTGAGCAAGTCAATACGATTGCAGATAGCCTTGGTGCGCCCTATGCGGCACCCTACACCTTCGAGTTATGCCGGGATCATGTAGATGAACTGGTAATGATTGATGATGATGCTATGCGCCAGGCTATGGGATTGCTGTTCCATGAACTAAAACTTGCCGTTGAGCCGGCAGGTGCAGCCGCAACAGCAGCCATGTGGGGTCCCCTGCGCACGCGGCTGCAAGGTAAACGGGTTGGCGTGATTGTCTGTGGCACTAATATTGATGCGGCATCCTTTAGCACCTTGATCCAGGCTAGCCCGGATAATTCATGAAGGGACCGGAGTTTAGGATGGATATGGCAAAGCATATTGGGCTAACTCCTGAAGAATCATAGCCGTAGCTATGGTTCAAGGGAGTTCGCTCAATAGGCAAAGCCAGATTCATACTAAAACCGGGCAGGTACAAACTGGATTTTTCAGAACACTCTCAATTTTCTGTAACCTATTGAAATTTGATGTGCTAATGCCATCAATAGACCGCCTTCGTGAAATATCCAGGCTAGTCCAGCGACCACTCGTTGATGATGTCATAGCGAACACCAGACCGGGTTGATACCGATTCATAAAGAACAAAATTTGAAAACTCCTGCGTGAAGCAGGGAGGAATGATTGCAGCTGGTGGCGGTGACTCACAACGCCTTGCCAGGGTCACGTGTGGTTGATAGTTTCTTTTGTCAGACGCAAAGCCTAACTGGTTCGCTATGTGTTTAGTCTTTTTTGCCAGGGAGAGAAGTATCGGTGATGGTTCTTTACAACCTAACCACAAGAGGCCGGGCTTGTTCCAGAATCCAAGCTCATCCAATATAAGCGCAAATGGCTGGAAGCGTATTTCATCGGCAGCCCTGGTTAACTGCCCGAGGCGCCTTTGATCCAGGTTTCCCAGAAACGCCAGGGTGATATGAAAGTTGACTAAAGGTACCGGACGCGTGAGTGGTGGTAGTGATGTAGTTGTCCAGTGCTCAATGCCAAGGCAGGTTTGCTTGCTAAGCTGCAGGCCAAAAAATAGTCTCATGGCATGATTATAGCCGCCAAGGATGGAATAATGGGCAACTCATACAAGCCATACCAGGAGCCCGCAGTGTCATTGGATTCATCATCAGACATAGACCTCATCCCGACTGACCGTCTTCTCACGACAACCCGGTCGGTGCGCAAGCGGATTGATTTTGATCGCGCAGTTGATCCAGTGATTCTCCAGGAATGCCTGGAAATAGCCATTCAGGCACCCACAGGCTCTAACAGTCAGGGCTGGCACTTTCTCGTTGTTACCGATCCTGACAAGAAGCTTGCGCTGGCGGAATTGTATCGGCGTGGTTTTAACGAATACGCCAGCGTACCGCAGGTGCCGCGCTTCGGTGCCGACGACCCGCGCGCCGGGCAGATGCGTGGAATATTAAGTTCAGCGGCTTACCTCAGCAAGCGCCTGCATGAAGTGCCGGTCATGGTTGTCCCCTGTGTTGATGGGCGCTGGGATGATCTCAGCGTGTTTCACCAGGCTGGTGCTTATGGATCGATCTTTCCAGCCGTTTGGTCATTTATGCTTGCGCTTCGTGCCCGCGGAGTGGGCTCCTCGTTGACGACACTCCACCTCATGTACGAGCAGGAAGCGGCTGAGATTTTGGGGGTCCCAGACGATATTACACAGGTCGCTCTTTTACCCATCGGCTATTACACGGGTGATACGTTCAAAACGGCTGGTCGAATATCAGCGGATCAGCGAACCTATTGGGATAGTTGGGGAGAGACGCGGTAAGTGGTATTTGACCTGACAATAAGATTCCACCAATGCCCCCGATTATGCTCTAAGTCGTAGTGAACTGACGAATTTGGTCCAGTCCACCAGACCATTCGTGATAATTACGATAGCCTTGAGCTACACATCGGATTGAATAGTCTGGCACCCAATCTTCTGTGGCATCGGCTCGGCGCCCCCGGCCATCCATGGCTGGGTCCCGCGTCTAGGCGACCCCGTCCGTCCCTGGCGCTAGCCACGTCAGATCGGGTACCAGACTATCCAATCCTAATACTGAAATTCATCGAATTAGTGTCAAATCATTTTGTCTGGTTACCATACCTCTCCCTGGCTAAGGTTTGCTCCGATCACTGGAGTTTACAATCTGTCGGAAGAGATCTGCTGATTTTCTGATAAACCTGCTTTTAACTGAAGACCGCTCCGGAAGAGTAAATGGTTTGCCGTTGCTAACGGTATTGTCAAGGTGTAACTCAGAGGTGTTGAGGTCTGCTTTTATAAAGCTCACGTCTCCCTGGCCAAAATCAGTGTTGTTAAAGTGAATGCCGCAGTTGTGGAAATTTGCTTCACCAAAGTCAATATTCCCGCTGCCAAAGACTGCGTCCATAAAGGAGACGACTGATTCCGAAAACTCCCCACTGTGGAACGAAACATTGCCGTCAGCAAAATTTACCGCACCGAAGGCTACAACACCGTTGCTAAACAGGGCTCTATCAAAGTAAATATTTCCGTTGCCAAACTGTGCTTTATTGAAAAAAGTATTGCCGTCACCAAAATGTGTATTGGAAAAATCCACATTGCCGTCACCAAATCGAGTTTCAACAAAGTTAACGCTGCCCTTGCCGAACTTCGCACCGGCCAAATCGAAGCTGCCGTCACCAAAATGAACATCCGAGAAATCTACATCACCATAACCGAACTGAGCATTGGTAAGAGATACGGTGCCCCTGCCAAATCTGGCGCCGCCAAAATCAACATCACCATCGCTAAAGTGACAACCATCAAAGCGGACATCACCGTTGCCAAATCTAGCCTCCATAAAGGAAAGACCGGCACCCTCAAATCGAGTTCCACTGAAATCTACGGTTCCTTCACCAAACTCAGCTTTGTCAAATAGAACAGGCCCTTGTGCAAAATGGGTGTTACAAAACGAGACATCCGCTGCATCAAACAGGGTTCCCCGAAATGAGGCCGGTGCCGGGAATATGTAGTTATCAAAGCTGGCAGAACGATTCGGGTCACTGTTGAAATCCAGGCCGCTAAAATCAATACGGGAATATTGATGGATAGTTTCATTCCAGGTGTCCTTGCCCTTATCAAAGAGTGCGAGAGCGTTTCGACCACGAAGTGCTTTGGCCTTGTCATTCGGTTGGCTCAAGCTAGTTCTTGTCCGGATTTGGATATCGAGCGGGCTAGTTCCTTCATAAGCGATTGTTTTATATACCTAACGTTATTGTTGTGCTGTGAATTTTTGCCAAGATCGCCTATTTTCGAACAGGAACAAGCTAGGTCCCGATTTTTATCAGTTGCGGCTCTTTCCCCTCGGCAAGTACTTCTTTAGTCCCTTGTGTACTGCTGTTACCTTCGTATAGATATCGCTCTTCCAGGATCACCTCACCTTGCTTGTAGCGTTTAAACAGAATTACCCTGCTGCTCGAGTCATAGCGGGCTTCATAATAGGTGTAGAACTGGTATACCTCCTCGATATTCTTGTCCTCCGCCAGATCCTTGATCCCGTCAATTTGCGTATAGTCATCAGAGAAGTAGGACATGCCTTCCTTGACTATTTCCGAGCGAGAATAGGCAGGCGCATAAACAGACAGCAGGGTCAGGATCGCCAGGGTTGCGAGAGTTAGCCGTTGTATTGTCGAAATCATTTCATAAGAGCCTTATGGTTATTCCACCGTTATCGTGCCTTTCATATCGTAGTCTTCGTGGATCTTGCAGACATAGTGAAATGTTCCCTTCTCTTTGAAAACCAGTGAGTATTCCTTGGTTTTCCTTACTTTTACAGGTGCTGTTCGGGTTGGCGCCGTATCGAATTCAATTTCGAAAGCTATGTTGTGATTGGTGTCATCATCGTTTAACCAGGTCACAACATCATCCGCCTGTATTGTCAGTGAAGCAGGGTTGAACTCCCAGCCCTCCATGCCGATTCTATGTTCCTGCGCAAGGCTGGCATCGGAAAATGAAATGGCACCAAATAGCAGCAGCATCGAAACAGAGGCGTATTGTCGGAATGCTGCTCGTTTTCCCCGGTATGTGGTGGGAGCCTCAGAGATTGTTGAAACGATTTTTGAAACCATGTTTCTTTCAGGACTGATCACGGGTGATCCAGATTCTCACTTTCACTGAATCTTACACGACTTGATGAGTACCCGAAATCATAACAGGAACCTGACTGTTCGATACTAGGAACCGGGCAGGAATAGGTTGGGGGGTGTTGACCGATTGTAGCCAATAAAGTGTTTCTGCACGATTTCCTGGCCCTGAGGTGAAAGTACCCAATCGATAAAATTCTTAACCTCGCCCTTGGGTTCTCCCTTGGTCAATAGGTAAATCGGGCGGGTAATAGGATAGGTCTGGTTCTGGATACTGCAAACCTCGCCATCGATGCTCAGGATTGTAACTTCCTCGTTTCCCTGAATCAGGGCAACACTGATTTGCCCTATTCCCCCCTCTTCGCTAGCTACCTTAGAAATGATATCAATATCGGGGGATATCTTCTTTGCTTTCCATAGTCCTTGTGACGAAGCACCGCCTCCCTAAAAACCTTGTAGGTCCCGGAGGTTTCTTTTGGGATGAATACCTTGATCGATCTGTCGGACCCACCGAGTTCAGCCCAGTTCGTAATATCCCCAGAGAAGATTCCGCTGAGGTGACAGGAAGTCATTTCGTTGAGGAGGTTGTTCTTGTTGACGATTGCCGCGATGGCATCGTAGCCAATAAGTGTGGCAACCACACCCTTCTCAAGGTAACGCTCATTAACTGGCCTGGCGACACCACCCAGGTCACATCTGCCTCGATAGGAACATATTTCGCCACCACTGCTCTCTGGAAGTGTATCGATGGTGAAGGTTGATGATGTGTAAGCTTCCTGTGCATCTTGCATAAACTTCCCGACGGTTGAGGAGCCTGTGTAGGTGAGGGTCCCAGCCTGTGCCTTTAGTGCAAAGATGCATAAAAGGCATGAAAGCAATATGGACACCAGATTCCGTCGGTGAAAATGCATCTTGTCTGTCTCCCGGACTTTCCCTAGTAAAAACATTCAGCTATTTGTGGTTTTCATCCCAATCTACATCGCCGTGAACCAGGTTGTAGTGGCAATGGATGCAGGTTTTCTCGCTGCTCTTCTGCATGGATTTATGTTGCTTGATATCATTGAACCATTCGCTCTCGGTCTTATGACATACCGTACATTTCTCACTCTTCTCTTCGATCATGGTTTCCCTGACATTTTTTGCCAGCTCGACTCGCAGTTCTTCCCATGCAGGGATATCCCGCATTGAGTTGGATATGGCATGAAAAGGACTCTCGCCAACACCACCTCTATTGACATAGAAAAACTTCCACTTAACGACTTGTGCAAGGCTATGCGGATTGTGGCAGCCAACACAACCAGGGCGGACGCCGAAATCACTGTCATAGTGTGGTGAATCGAGATACTCGTTGTAAGGGTAGGCATGACATTCACCACAGCCAATGGTGACATTGAAATGCCCCGGATCGAACTCCCTAGTAGGGTTGAAATCTTCAATTGATGTACTCAAGTCACCCAGGGGTGCATATTCCTTTTCATTGACGAAGATCTCATGGCACACGGTACAACCACTAATTCGAGTAAATCGAGTATCGCTCCAGAAGAGGACCATGATCATAAAAATAACCAGCAGAACAAACACACCGCCTGCTCCTACCATAAGCCATTGATTGGCTGTCAGCTTTCTCAATCTATCGATACTCCATCCGTACATCAGTCAGCCTCTTAGGTCCCAGAGCCAGTAGCAAACATGCTTTTATAGATAGCCATGTGCTTTTCGTTACTTGTCTGAATATCCCCGTAATTGTCACCGGGCTCGGCGGCTGAGACGGTTACCACTGTATCGTTCCAGGCTTGCACACCACTGTCAGTGTCGATTGAAATTGGGATGATATCGTTTGGGTTTACGCCACTGTCACGCCACCAGAGGTTGTGATCAATATCGTCGTCATGCTGGCTGGCTTTCGCAAAGATGGCCTTCGCTTCCGGGTTAGCCAGTGATACGCGGCCATAGGATGACCTGCCAACCGATGTCGAAAGACCGACTGCCTGCGGATGAATGCCCTGGGTTAACCAGGCACGTGTAACCAGGTATCCAGCATCACTTTTAACCCTGACGAGATCACCATCGGAAATCCCTTTCACTGCTGCCGTCTGGGCGTTGATCCACAGGGGATTCGAATGCCAGAGCTCGGCCAGGTATTTCAGGTTGGAGGTCATCGAAAGTGTATGGAAAGCAACCTTGAACGTGATGAGCACAAATTGATCGGGCTGCTCCTGCAGACGCACCTTGGCCAGACTTTCATTTTCCTTCCAGGAGGGAATAGAGATTTCAATTTTTCCCGAAGGTGTGTTGAAACCGTCTTTGCTGTAGGTCTGGTATTTCGCTTGGGCTGGTTTGCCTTTTTTCATCAACAGCCTTGTATTCGGATCGATCTTGCCGTAGTTGGGCCACACACCCTTCCTGCGCATTTTTTTGTATGCCTTGCGCAGTCCATCGGTCGCTTCGATCTGATTTTTGACCCACTCTCCCGTGTCGTTAAATTTCCAGAAGGGTTTCATGCCAAGCTGGCTGTGAGGATCCAACTGCTCAACAACCTTTTTCAAGACAAGTCTCACGTCCATGGGTGAACACCGGTGTTGTCCGGCGGGCATCGTCATACTGGCCCATGGAAGCAACGCGGTTGGACTACTGCCGACATCATCGCGTTCAACAGCAACCACATCGGGTAGAATCAGATCGGCATAGTCTGCCGTCTCACTCATGAAGGGGCTGAAGTCAACGATATAGGGAACCAGCTTTTCATCCTGCAAGATCTCACTCCACATACTCGCGGCCGGAGATGCGTAGACGGGATTACTCATGTGATTGAACAGCACCTGTACATTGTGATCACCTTCTTTGAGTTCGAAGGGGAAGGCGTGATTCAGACGTCGGACCAGGCTGCCTTTCTGTACTGGTGCAGGTTGTGGTTGCGGAATATCGAATTGACGTGGCAGGCAATATCCACCTTCGTTGTCGATATTCCCAGTAATAACCGCCAAAAGCAGGAATGCTGTTTCACTGGCGGTTCCGTTCTTGTGAAAGTTCACGCCATTTTGGCTTATGATGGTGGCGGGCCTTGTCTTGGCAAATTCTCTGGCAATGCTAATAATTGTTTTAGCAGGTACACCACTGGCTTCTTCCGCTTGTTCCGGTGTAAAAGTGGACAAGCTTTTCGCCAGATCTTCCGCTTTGTGGTTGGTCCATTTATTGATGAAGTTGGTATCGGCGAGACCCTCTGACAGGATGACATTGCTCATTGCCAGTGCCACGATGCTGTCACTGCCCGGAAAGACGGGAATCCATTCATTGCTTCGCCCGGCGGTGTTGGACAGCCGAACGTCGAAGGTCACGAGTTTCAGACGGTTGTTTACGACACCATCAGTTAGGCGTTGTGCCAGGGGTGGCGCGGTCTCAAATATATTGGCGCCAAAGTTCAGTACGTAATGCGTGTTCTCGAGGTCCGGCAACAGAAAATCCACGCCGATGGCATTTTCGAGGGCGGTCTGTTTTGCCATATTGCTGATTGACGGAAAGCGGCTTCGAATAACAGAACTGGAACCTATGGTATCCATGAACCGCAGGCTGCCGCCGTCTTTAAATGCACCTTCATTAAGGTAGACACTGTCCGGGCCATGGTCAGAGATGGCTCCACCTACTTTGCTGGCAACTTCTGCAATCGCCTCACCCCAGCTGATTTCCTGCCACTGGCCATCACCCCTTTTGCCAACCCGCTTAAGCGGTTGCAGAATTCTGTCCGGATCGGCAGCATTGAAAAACGATGCCAGGCCCTTTGAACACAACTTCCCTCTGGTTGCAATGTGATCCGGGATACCTTCCACCTTCTTAATGTCACCCTTTTCAAAGTAAGTGAATCCCCCATCGAAATAGGGGCACATAGTACAGAGAAAGACTTTCTTGTCTCGGGGCGCAAAAGTTCTGATCTGGTGGAAATCTTTGCCGCCCATCTCCAATTCCATCCCATTCAGGGCAATCGGGCAGGACGCCGCCGTTGTTACCACAACACTGGCTTTAAGAAACTCTCGCCGGTCCATTGCTAACGGCTTTATCTTGTTTTGATCTGACATACTTTCCTCAATAGGCTATGTCTGAAGAAATTAACTTCTAGTAGAACGTTTGCAGATACTGACCACCCATGACCCACCAGTTACGCACACAGACAGGGTAGTCGCAGTGATTACATAACCGGGGCATAAATATACGCCGGGTATTTGGATAACGGCCCTTGTCTGCAACCTTAACCCAGGTACGCCAAACTCCCAGAGCGACACCAAACTCTGCCTTACAGGCGACCACACAGGATTGGCAACCGATGCACCGCCTCAGGTCAATAACCATGGCATACCGTTTTTTGCCTGCAACTCCCTTGCTTCCTGGCGTTTGCAGACCATAGGCGCGTGGGCCACTGTGGGTATCGGTGACGTCCTTGACTTTAATTTGATCAGCCATAGCTACTGAGGTACTGCTCCTGAGAAGATGCTTTTAGTTGGCGAATTTGGCGTGCATGAAGCTAATAAGGTTCCAAATTTCTTCTTCAGAGACATTGACGTCCGTACCGGGTCCGAACGCTTCCATTTCCGTGCCCTCGCTACCTTCTTTGATGATCCAGAACAGCTGTCCATCCGCTCTCTCTTCCATGTAACCTGCCACGGTAAAATCGGTCGGCTTGATTTCGATATCCTCGGCGGCAGAACCCTGGCCATCGCCATCGGTGCCGTGACACTTCTTGCATTTACGCTTGTAGAGTTTTCCTGCTGACTTGAGAAAATCATCATCCACGTCATCTGGATCATTCGGGTTTTCCATTGCCAGAAAATCTTCTGGTGCAGTCGCTGTTTGATGATCGCCCGCCGCAAAAACCGATGCTGAGAGCAGCATCAGCAGACTCGCAATTATAGAAATAATGCCTTTTGCATTCATTGTTGATTCCTCTTCTGTGTGCCAAGAAAAAGGGATTGCAAGAACTCAATATTTAAGCTCCGGCAATCCCTCTCTTGTTTCGAAAGGGCTAGCTACTAACCGGCTAGTAAATATCCTTCATCGTGTTGTAAACGTTGAATTTACCGGTTGGTGTGTGTAGACCCTTGATACGTGCTTTTTCTTTATGGGTTTTGTCATCCAGAATCACGATCTCGCCTTCTTTGTCCCACAGGCTGATCCAGACTTCATCACCTTTCTTGTTGTACTCCATGTGTACAACCTTCTTCTTGAACTCAATTTCCTTTGCAGGAGCTTCTGGGTTCTTAATATCAAATATCGTCAGAACGTTGGACTTATTTTTGTTGATCGTGTTGTCGCAATAAACCCACCTGCTCTTGGGGTGTGTCTTGATGAACAGGGAGTTACCATCGAGTTCCCACTCTCTGACAACAGTCCAGGCCCACTTCTTCTTGGGGTCTGTGCTGATGATCGACACCAGACCTTCGCCAAGATGCACTGTGGCCCAAACTCTGCCGTACTTGGGATCTACCCAGTTAGCACCGCGGCCAGGATGTGGCTTTGTTCCGGTGACGATGTTTTTGACCAGCTTACGTTCAACCGTATCGATAACTGAAATGGTATCACGGGCATTGGCTGCAACCAGGAAGTAACGCTTGGTTGAGTCCCAACCGCCATCGTGCAGGAACCGCTCAGCATTGATTTTGGTTTCAGTAATTGTGCCTTCGTCAAGCTTGCTGTAGTCAACGAGCAGTACAACGCCTGTTTCCTTCAGGTTGAGCACCCACTCTGGTGCATTATGAGAAGAAACAATTGACGCCACTCGAGATGAGAAGAAACAATTGACGCCACTCGAGGCTCGGGATGATACTCATTGGTATCGTAGGTATAGCCACGGGTACCGACAATCTTGATTGGCTTCAAGGTATCCCCTTCCATGATGACATAGTGTGGTGGCCAGTAGTCACCAACGACCGCATACTTGTCCTCAAACCCCTTGAACTTGCTGGTATCAATAGATCTTGCGTCAATACCTGTTCTGACTTCAGCTACCAGATTGGGTGGCTCCGCCCACATGTCCATCATTGTTGCTTTGCCATCGCGGCCAATCGCAAACATGTAGCGGCCTGATGCAGATGTCCTGAGAATGTGTGTAGCAAATCCAGATGGAATGGTGGTAAGCACTTCCTTGGTGTCGCCATCAATGATGGAGATCTTGCCAACGTCACGAAGCACAACACCGAAATAGTTCAGCCAGTTCTTACCTTTAGGTGGCTTGGCTGGTCTATCCTTGACCGGTACGTGCACTTTCCATGAAGCCATCATTTCTTTCATGCCCCATTCTGGAGGCATTGGTGGTTCGATCTGAACATATTTGGCCATCAACGCGGTTTCTTCGTGCGTCATGAAGCCGTCTCGTCCCCAGCCAGGCATACCACCATCGGTACCATCAAAGAGAACCTTGTCAAGTTTGGCAAGGGTCTTCTTCAATGTCTTCGCGGGGGTGATATTTGGGCCGGTTGCACCTTTTCTCAATGCACCATGACAATCGGAGCATCGATCAAAGTAGATGAATTGGGCTTTTTTGAAATCCTGTTCGGATAGGGTTGGTATGGGTTGAAGCGATGCTGCTCCAATGCTTCCTGCAAATACTGCAGCGCAAATTGCAAGCGCCACGTCCATGTATCTCTTCATAACACTTTCCTCGTCCTTGGGGATTAGTTAACAAACTAGAGTGCCGCGAATTTTATGGAAAGCAGAATGGACTGTCACTGATCCAGATCAAGTTCTTACAAAAAAATGATGTCGCAGTAATCGTTAATATAAGCAGCTGGATTGCAGCCCAGCTGGATTGCAGAAAAGTGTTTACCCCGGGCTAGGTGAAGCCATAGCGTGGATAAGGTCCGACAAGACTGGCAGCAAGGTGGCCATAGGTGACGATGCCGTTTTCTTGCACACGAATGGGTCCTTCACCCATTTTGTAGGGAAGTGTGTCGCCATCCAGGTCCCTGACAACACCAGGATCTGAAACGTCCCATACTTCACCTTCTGTGTGCAGCAGTCCCCTGTAGACGCCATGACCTTTACCGTCATGGAAACCACCATAGCCATAACCGGGTCCGACGTAGGCAAAGGGTTCCTTCACTGGCGAAATGTTGATCTCACGCTTTCTGCCTTCCTCATCGGTGATGAGATAAGTTCCCGACTTTACGCGTCGCGTGCCGCTGTAAAATTGCAGTTCGTGCTCCACGCTTGTGAGTCTTAGTTCACGTGGCTGATCTCCGGACAGGTCCATCAGAGAACTGTCCAGTGGATGCCACATTTCTCCACCCTCATTCAACAGGAACCAGCATGTATAGTCATTGCCTTGCCACAGCATCCAGTTAAAAAGACCGCCCATTGCCGGTGGTGGCGGTTCTGATGCGGTTGTCGGCTCGAAACCGCCCGCGTGCTGATAGCGCAAACCCCAGGAATGGTCGCGGACTGCTGACCAGTTTGTTTTGCTGGCCTCGTAGCGTTTCCCGTTGACGCTCACCCAGCCCGCAGCAGAACCTGCCTGGTCAAAGCGGGTATAGTCCTGCACCAGACGACCGTCGCGACGATGATAGTAGTGGCTTTCTTCATGGGGGGGCGCCGCTGCCTCGAACTCGAGTTCGAATGCATGTCCAAAGTCATTTTCTTCAAGCCGTATCCTATGGCGTTTTAATGGTTCAAGCAGTTCAAAGTGCAGAGGCCCTGCACCCATTCGATCCATGTCCGGGCGCAATTGTCGAGACACTCGCAAGTTGTGTTGCCTGCCCGCTGTGGTGTCCAGAACACATCCGGCACCATCGAGTACATTGCTGTTTTTGTAGATACCCATGGTGGTGACAACCATTACCTCCCCGTTCTCAGCAAATATTGAAAACCAGTAGCGATCATAGAAACGGTGATCACTTGTATATACATGATCAAAGGTGGTTGCCGTCTGATGGTGCAGCGTGTCGTCCAGGGCGGATATCATGAAGAGGCGTCCGATTAGAAGTGAGAAAGGGAAAATTAAACACAGTTACAAATATTGTTCAATCACTCTGATGCCAATCTACTCTTTGCCTCGATCGGAACATTATGTAACCGGCGCCATTCTGCTACAGTATCCAGTCACCCGGAGACTTTTAGAGGATCAGCAATGACCCAAATGACTACAGAAGAGGCCTTTGTGAAGGTTCTGCAAATGCATGGAATCGAGCATGGATTCGGTATTATCGGATCCGCATTCATGCCCATTTCAGATTTATTTCCACAGGCAGGTATAAAGTTCTGGGATGTTGCGCATGAATGCAATGGTGGTCTTGTCTGCGATGGCTATACGCGTTCCACCGGCAAGATAGCCATGGTGCTTGCACAGAATGGCCCGGGCATCACCAACTTTGTGACACCCGTCAAGACGGCTTACTGGAACCATACACCCATGCTGTTGATTACGCCCCAGGCTGCCAACAAAACAATTGGGCAAGGTGGTTTTCAGGAAGTTGAACAGATGGCATTATTTAAAGACATGGTGTGTTACCAGGAAGAGGTTCGTGATCCCTCTCGCATGGCTGAAGTTCTCAATCGCGTGATCGGAAAAGCCATCAGAGGCACTGCTCCAGCACAGATTAACGTACCGCGTGATTTTTGGACTCAGGTTATTGACATAGAGCTGCCACAGATTGTGCGCTTTGAACGACCGGCTGGTGGCGCGGATGCCATCGCGGAAGCTGCCAGATTACTCTCTGATGCGGCATTCCCAGTTATTTTGTCGGGTGCTGGAGTCGTTCTAGGTGATGCGATTGGCGAATGTCGGTCCCTTGCTGAGCGACTTGATGCACCCGTCTGTAGCGGCTATCAGCATAATGACAGCTTTCCCGGCAGTCACCCGCTGGGTTGTGGTCCACTTGGTTACAATGGCTCCAAAGCAGCCATGGAACTGATCTCCAGGGCGGATGTGGTCCTTGCCCTTGGCACGCGGCTCAACCCTTTTTCGACGCTGCCAGGTTATGGCATTGATTACTGGCCGGAAGACGCCAGTATCATCCAGGTAGATATTAATGCTGATCGTATTGGCCTGACCAAGAAGGTTGAGGTCGGAATCTGTGGTGATGCCGGGCAGGTGGCCACACGGATTCTTGAGCAGTTGTCCTCCACCGCCGGTGACAGTGGCAGGGCGGATCGCAAGCTGTTAATTCATGAGACAAAATCTGGGTGGAGGCAAACGCTGGCTAGCCTTGACCATGAGGAGGATGACCCGGGAACCAGCTGGAACGCGGATGCCCGCGAACGAGATGCGGATCTTATGTCACCACGCCAGGCGTGGCGCGCTATTCAGGCTGGTCTGCCTGATAATGCGATCACTTCCAGTGATATCGGAAACAACTGTGCCATCGGCAACGCTTATCCGACCTTTGATGAGGGCCGCAAGTATCTGGCTCCCGGATTGTTTGGACCCTGTGGTTATGGGTTCCCGTCTATTCTTGGTGCCAAGATTGGTTGTCCGGATGTGCAGGTTGTTGGTTTTTCGGGAGATGGCGCCTTCGGCATCTCGGTGAACGAAATGACTTCTTGTGGGCGTGATGAGTGGCCAGCCATTACCATGGTTGTGTTCCGTAACTTTCAGTGGGGTGCTGAAAAACGTAACAGTATCTTGTGGTATGACAATAACTTCGTGGGTACCGAGCTGAATCGTGAAGTCAGCTACGCCAGTATTGCACAGGGATGTGGCCTCGCGGGTGTGGTAGTAAAGACGCCGGCTGAACTGACCCAGGCGCTTGAGGATGCGTGCAAATCCCAGGATGAAGGGATTACCACTTTTATAGAAGTTGTGCTGAATCAGGAACTAGGTGAACCATTTCGTCGCGATGCTATGAAGACACCTGTTGTTGTTGCCGGTATTGACCCTGATGACATGTGCCCACAAGGATGATGGCGCGGACTCTGATCATTTCAACGCCAGGGAAATGATGCTGGTGGTGAGAAATTGAGGTTAGTAAAGCTACGGGATACGGATCTCACCTTGGAACTGCATGATCATCATGATCTGGTTTCAGACATGCTGCAAGAGGCCGGGGAGTGGGAGCCATATGAGACCCGGCTTATTAAGGAAAGGTTGAAGCCTGGCGATGTCATGGTCGATGCTGGTGCAAATATCGGCTACTACTCTGTGCTGGCCAGCCGGATTTGTGGACCGGCAGGCAGTGTTTTTGCCTTTGAACCCCAAAATCAAAACTACGTTCTGCTGCGGAAGAATATTGAAAGAAATCACTGCGAGAATGTACAGACACATCGGGCCGGTTTGTGGTTTGAATCGAAAGCTGCGCAGCTACATCTTAATGACGAGAATTTTGGTGATCATCAACTGGCAGTCAATTCTGAGCGGAGTCAGGAAACCGTAACGCTCCACCCGGGAGATGACCTCCTTCCCGGTACAATTGATTTCCTGAAGGTTGATACTCAGGGAGCAGAATTTGGCGTGCTTCTGGGTATGGAGAAAACGCTGCAAAAATCACCAAACCTGCGGATGATTCTGGAGTTCTGGCCCTATGGGCTTGCCAACTGTGGCCATTCGGCTGATCAGTTGATTCAGTTCCTCGGCAGCTACGCGTATGACTACAGTATTATCGACCAGGAAAACGAACGGCTGGTGCCCACGACACTCCCGGCATTGCTGGATTTCACCAGGACTCAGCTGACAGTTGAGAGTCAGGGATTTATCAATCTGCTGGTAGAATCAAAATAGATACAGGAGAGATTTTTCCACTGCGGTCACTTGGTGACCTCCGGTCGAGATGACGCTTTCTTTGCCCAGCGTGTTTGCCCAGGACAGTTGGTCGAATTGATCATGTCTGGAGCGACCCCGTCTGAGGCGACCCCGTCTGAAGCGACCC
>Ga0187827_10001361_pt1 | contig 36084 bp, 21 predicted proteins | sample ETNtaG_39_FD_167969 | JGI IMG/M metagenome (GOLD analysis project Ga0187827, IMG submission 167969) | Marine microbial and viral communities from oxygen minimum zone, Eastern Pacific Ocean - ETNP2014_SV_150_PacBio MetaG (Illumina Assembly) | ecosystem: Environmental > Aquatic > Marine > Hypoxic...
GACCTTGGCCTTGACCTTGGCCTTGACCTTGTCCTTGACCTTGGCCTTGACCTTGTCCTTGACCTTGGCCTTGACCTTGGCCTTGACCTTGGCCTTGACCTTGTCCTTGACCATCTTGGTCAGAGTCTCCTCCTCCTTGGGAGTCAGAGTTACCATTATGATCACCAAAATCTGGGTCATACGCATCAGGTATTCCATCGCCATCCGAATCCGTCATCGATCCGTTAGCCGGATCGTTCGGGAACGGATCGTCGGCGTCATTCTGGCCGTCACCATCGGTGTCAGCTGAATTTGGGTTGGTACCCGCGTTATACTCCTCATAGTTAGTCAATCCATCTCCATCTGGGTCTGCGTTAGCATCTGCAGCCGAGTTTGGATTCAGTCCATAGGCAACTTCCCAACCATCTGGCAGTCCGTCATTGTCGGTGTCAGGGTTTGTTGGGTCTGTTCCAGCCGCTGTTTCCTCTGCATTTGTTAGGCCGTCTCCGTCCCAATCAGCCCCTCCATCAGAGGGATCGAGTGGGTCAGAACCGTCAGCGTTTACACCAACGGAACCAGCCATCAAAACGAGGAGCAGCGCAATTAGCATGCTCGTATTCTTTGTTTTCTGCATTTTCTTTTCACTTCCAAAAATCAGTTCAGAGAACCCGCCGTTCTCTCTTTCCGGTAGAATGCTCGCGCTGACCTGCTACAAGCGATTGAATCCGGGAGTGATTGATGCTTTTTGGGAACAACCTGAATAATACCATCCACGACCTCAAAGAACGCATTACTGCGGGCCTATTGCGGTTCTTGTGGATGTCCTGTTTTACTTCGTTTGTTCCTCCTCTATTATGCATTCAATCTCACGGGCTTTCATAGGGAACCCACTGTTCCCTCTAAATTTCCAGCCCCTATGGGGCTATATCAAGAGTTCCTGAGATTGATTAAATACGATTTCCACTCATCAAGGAGTTAATTTTGCAAGTTCTGCTTGGAATTTGGTAGTATTTAGGAAATGTAAGACTGGAGTAGCTAGGGTGCCCAAAATCAAGGCTGTTAGAAAAATATTAGACCATAATTCGATACCAGCTCCAAATGTAAGGTAAAGTAGCCAACCCGCTACTAGAAATCCCCATGCTCGATATCGACGAGCAAAGAGAGTTGAGCGTTCCTTAGCCAACTCATCAGAATAGAGTGTAGTAGTTTCACCCTCTGCAAGCATATCGTTCTCAGTTGCACATCGGACACATACTAGATAGCGCGGTCCATTGCCACTTACGAACTGAGAGTTAGGATAGTTCTGCTTGCACATGCGACAGGATGGCATGGTTGTTCACTCACGCCACCCATCGATGCTCCTTCAACGCTACGGTTGCCGCGCTTGCTGAGAGTCACTGACAGGTTGCACCTTCACTACTGGCAAAGATAAGAATGAGGTGAGCAAGGCAATTCCATCTGGACTGCCAACAGACTCGGGATGGAACTGTACTCCATGAATTGGAAGAGTTCTATGGTGTAGCCCCATGATTAGTTGATTTGTATAATCCCAAGCATTGGCAGATAGGATCGTGTTGGTTGATTCAAGAACTAGGCTATTGTACCTCATGAGAATAATTTCTGACTCAAGTTCTTCGTACAGTCCTGAACTATCATGATGAATTATTGAAGGAACCCCATGAATGGCTCCAAGGGGGGACTCCACCAAGTTCCATCCAGCCGCTTTGCCAATGGCTTGATGACCCAAGCACCATCCTAATAGTGGAATATGCAAACCTTCATTGGTCAATCTTCCTTCAATGGCTCTCTTTGCAATTTCCATTGTTCTCAGTGATATCTCTGGTCTAGATGGTCCTGGTCCTAGAATAATGTGAGTCGGTCGATATTTTCTCAACCATTCATCAACAGTAGATGCAGAATTATCCTCATTTACTGGACGTCCCTCAACCACTGAAACACTAGCTCCTTGTCTATGTAACATCTCAGCAATGTTGTTGGTAAATGAATCTAGATTATCCACTATAAGAACTCTAGAATTGTTGAATTTATCATTAACTTCTACCTCACTTGGTGAAATTCTTCCAAGAGCACCTTCAACTACAGGTAGAGGAAGTATACCAACTTCCCCTTCAGGCAATTCTCCAGAATTGAATCCAGTTTTGAAGCCCCAAGTTGCTTCGGCTACTGCTGCAGCCTTCCATCGTGCTTCCTCAACTTCAGCAGCAGGTGATGAATCAAAGACGACTCCACCTCCTGCTTGTACTGTAGCAAACCATTCAATTGGCCCGCTGTGAGCTTCCATTGTCCGAATCAAAATGTTCCAATCTGCTTGTCCGGCGGAGAAATTGATGTGACCTATTGAACCCGTCCAAGCACTTCTTGGTGCTTCTTCCAACTCATCTATTGCAGCCATAGTAACTAACTTTGGACAACCAGTAATCGAGCCGCCAGGGAATAGAGATGAGAGAGCCATTCCTGCATTAGATGAATCACAAAGTTCTCCTTCAACTCCTGAAACTAGATGTTGGACATTTGCTAGAGCTTCTATTCTGCAATCCGACCATCGTACTGTTCCGTCCTTGCATACTATCGAGAGGTCATGTCGTTCAAGGTCGACTAGCATGAGATGTTCGGCCATTTCTTTTGTTGACGATGCCATTTCAATGCGTAATGCTAGGTCTTCTTCTTCACTTGAACCTCTAGCCCTTGTTCCTTTTATTGGCCTAGTTGAAACAATACCATCTTCAATTTTGATTAGCCGCTCAGGCGAAGCCGATGCAACAGACCAACCGTGGTCAGCAACATGCATCCAAGAGGCAAAAGGAGCAGGGTTGGTCTGCGTCATACAAAGGAAAGATTCCCAAGGAGTACCTTCCATTTCTCCTTTCCATAATCTTCCATAGTTTACTTGATACAAATGACCTCCACGAATTGAATCGCGGATTTTCTCTACTTTCCTTGCATGTTCTGAATCACTCTCGCTCTCAGGAACTCTAGGCTTGAGTTTTCGTGAAGGCATTATTGGAGGTAATTCAGGCATACCTTGTTCTAACCAAGGATGTCCTTCAAGAGCAACCAGATGCAATTCGTCAGTCTGACGTTCGTGCACCCACCAAGCATCTGTACGCCAGAGAACGCCTAGCAGAGTTCCGGGTGCAGGTGTGTGCTTGAGGCGAACATCATTCGACCATCTACCAAGATCATATCCCAATATACCTGCGAATCCTCCGGGTCTAATCGGTAGATTATTTTCTTCAACCTGAATCTCAAATCTTGAAATTATATCCAGAGCTTCTTCCAAAGTTTGAGGTCGAAATTCCTTATCTGTAACCCAGCGCCCTCCCTGCAAACTCTGTTTTGTCAAAATTAGAGGAGGTGAATTACCTAGAGTGATTTCTCCAGCAAGAGGGGAGCCAATGGTTGGCTGGTTTTCATCATGTGGCTCAAAGAATAGAAAGCGAACACTATCTAGTGCAGGTAGGAATGATTTTTGCGACAAATCTGTAATCGGTCCGCCTGAATGGAGTAGCATCTGATCCTTACTTAATTCAATGTCTCGAGATGTTAATGCCACCAATGGATTGAAATGAGTATTCTCAAACAAGAGTCTATTCACCTTCATTCCATCATCTCCAATCACTGGCACTCATCCAGGCACAATCCAGTCTCTGCAACCAAGACTCTCGCGCGGCTTGGAAAAGCCTTCCCTGAGGATTCCCTATTATTCGACCATCAATAGTTCCGATTGCACGAATCCCCATTCCACTCCCACAAACTATCATTTCTGCGGAACGCAATATCATGCTCAAGGTGAGTTTTGCTGACCTTACTGGAATGCCTGCAGCTTCTAACCCAGGGCGGATTTGTTCTATTGTCAAAGAGTCAAGTGCTCCGTCACTATGCTTGGGATGATAGGCAACACCATCATGGTCAAGAAGCAAGGGAGCACAACGGTCTCCATCTACAAGAATATCATTCTCGAACAAGAGAGCAAGATCCGCGCCATTCTCAGTTGCAGTTTTTCTTGCTTCCTTATGCGGCCCCCAGTCTCCGTGTTTTGTGCCTCTAACAGGCTGTTCCCAATTGGGGGCGGTTAGAGATATTGCAGTTAAAGGATTCTCAGGATATGTGTTTAGGACAAATGGCTCAACGAAGATTTCACCATTTCTTCTAACTCCTAAAGATACTAGGAAGGCTGCTTGATCATCACAAGGGTTGGCATCACCGGGATGCTCTAAATCATCTAGTATTGAGAAAATCTTGTTTGGAAAATCAGTTGGGATGTCAATTCCGAGAATCTTAGCATGACGCTGTATTCTAGCGAAGTGCATATCAGCCGCCATTAGAGATTTATTTCCATCCCAGCCTGTTGCTGACCAGACCGCTGAGCGAGGGTCAACTGCGCCGGTCATAATACGCGATAGGGGTCTTGGCTTCAATGTCTATGTATCGGTTAGAGCATTTCGTCAAGGAAGGATGTGTCTATATCTTCATTATCAAGGCCGTCAACTAAATCTCCAAGATCGTCAATACTCAGTTCCTCTTCAGAGTCCCCCAGTAATTCGTCAATAACCTGAGAATCTGGACTAGATGTTTCATCCAATTCTTCTTCAATTTCCCCGCCGGCAGTTGCGGCAGTAGAGACATAGAAATCATCACCAGTTGATTTAGAATCGCTTCCCTTGCGAGCCGAGGCTACTAGTCCTCTGTCAATTTCTAATTCATCAATGCCAAAGTCTTCATTATCTGAAAGTCCAGCTGCTTCTCGCTCTTGCTGTTCTTCCATTTCAACCTCTAGAGCCCCCATCTCCCAAGGAGCAGGAGTAGAATCTTGCTTTGGTTTTATGAAAAGGATTGCACTAAACAGGAGCATAATTACTGAAATTAAAGCGACCATCATGTTTAGCTCACCAGAGATAATTTTCTCATACCATGACTCACTGGATGAAGGTTCACCTCCTGGATTCGTTCCAAAACTGTCTTCAGACCACGGAGGTATCTCTATTGGGTCTGCATGGAATGTGTGAACATCACCACTGTAAGTTACAATTTCAATCCAATATGTCTCTTCTCGAATCAAAGCATCACCCTCAAATTCACTTAGAATTAGTATTGTGTCACGCATACCTGATTTGACTAATGTAGCATTTCTAGTATCGTCGAAAGAATCGTTACTGACAAAGGCATAGTATGTGCTATAGAATGGGTCTTCTGCATTATCCCATGTGATTTCGATTAGCATTCCCGCGGCGTCCCAGTTTGCCCTAATTCCACTAACATCAGGACATTCAGGGCACGGATCAGATGATTGTTCGTCAGTCAGTTCAATCCAAGACGAAGCAAGATTATTTGTCCATGCGTTGCCTGAAGAATCGACAGCAACAATAGCAACGTAGATTCTTCGATTAGGCACTAAAGGTTGTGATTCATCTGTTCCATGATTAGAGAATTCAGTTAGCAGAACGGGTAACTGTTCTTCTCGATTAATAATCAGTGCAGGAGATAAATCCTCAATTCTATCAAGCAGGACAGGCGTATCAATCACTGCATATATTCTATACTCTGCAATGTCGGATGCTTCGCTTGGTTTGAAATCAACAAACATTCCATCTCCTCCATCATTAGGTCTATCAGAGAGAACAGGAGACAGTAGCCTCTCAGGTGGTGAAACGTCACCTCGATTATCAATAGGAGTAACTAGAACCATGTGGTCACGAAGTTGGTTCAAATGTACATTACCTGAAATGTCATGTATTGTAACTGTCACATAGAGAGGAATCATAGGTTGTATATTTTCAACTTTGAGCGAGTCAATACTATTTCCATAAATTGCCTTAGTAATCTTGAGTTCTAACTGGAAGTTAGCACCAAATTGTCTTTGATCAATAGTAATTAGTCCACAAGATGTAGGGGAATCTTGGCATAGATTCCATATTTCGGTAACGTTTGTAAGGGGATATTCTGAAACCCAAACCGTGTAGAAATCGAAGTCTTCTGCTGATGAGCGATTCCAGCGTATGTCAATTGCAGTACCATCATCTCTTGGATGATCCCACGCATCTATTCCGAGAACCCGATCGGGTGCAATTCCAGTTCCATTTATGTTGCTCATAGGTGTTGCTTCGACTACTAACACATTGTCTAAATCGGCATTCCCCCAATCGTCAAAGGCAACAACACCAATCCAGTAAGTAATTCCATCAATAAGTGAATTATTGCCTATTGAGTCAATTATCAGAGATGTTGTTTCACAATCATTCGTGTAAGCCGAAATTGGCCATCCTTCGACGATAGAGGGGGGTTGGAACCCAGAGGCTGGTAGAATAAATATCGAGTAATAGGTACAATCTTCTTCTGAATTATTATTCCATGAAACATTCAATCGACCTCCTTCATCATCGGGTACATCAACGGCTTCAGTTCCAGTTACAGGGGTGGGAGGAATCCCATCATTTAGTCCTCCTGCTGTAACTATTGGTCCTACAATAGTTGCATTTTCGACATCCATTTGACCTGCTTCATCGACACAAACTGCAGCGAACCAGTAAGGAACTCCTCCTTGTAGTTGAAGAATGGTTGAATTTCCAGTACTCCATTGGAAGTCGAATCCATTTGTCAAACCTATGGCGCTATTTATTTCTTGTTGGACAGCCCAAATTATTGTTTTATCAGAATCCAATTCTTTACAAGATGACCATTCAGCACTAACTGTTCCAGGAGTCCCTCCTTCGATTGGCTCAACAACTAACCATTCAGGTGGTGCAGGAATCTCATCAGTTGGAGTAGCGTTTAGTGGATATGTGATTGGAACTCCCAGAGTTCCATCTGCATACTCAATTGAGATTGCTGCTCTATACATTCTATCATCTTGTAAAGAAACAACTTGACCTGCATAATCGGCATTCTCAATTGTTGTTTCTGTTTGAGACCAGAAATTAGATCTAATATATGTCGCCATGGATGATAGGTCTTCTCTCTCTGGTTCCCAAAGAGGGTTATCAGTAGAGTCCCAAACATATAGGCGATATGCATTCCAAGCGGCATCATCTGCAGGTAACCAAGATGCTGTTAGTACACCTCCTCCATCATTAGGTCTATCTTCTAGTGAAGTCAATATTGTAGGTACCTCTAAACGCTCCCAATCATAAGTTATCCTAACTTGAATGGAGCCATCGGTTGGTGACTGCATCTGCAGATGCAGAATTGCTGAATCAGAGCCAGGGCCAATTGCATCAATTGCAGACTGGAAAGCCTGTTGAATACCTCCATTGGTAGCAGCCATATCCCAAACACCAAAGTAATTCAGTGATGTTGATCTTGCCCATAACCAGCTACCCGCTTGAGGTGCAATCATTGTCATTGATCCTGTATGTAGGGGGATTCTCCCCGGAGCTGTAGTTACAGAAACATTGTCAATTTCTATCGGGTTATCTGGTTGAATCAAGACTGTAGACATCCCTGGGTGTGTGGTTTCTGTGACGTCCCAACTTCTCCCTTCGTACAGTAACGTCAGAGGAGAAGCTCGACGTTGTTGGACACGTGCATCTTCTATCAGTGAAATTACTGAGTCAAAGACATGTAAACCATCATTACTAAGTATGTACAGTCCTGAATTATCTAGATATCCTGTTTGTATATTCATTTCTCTCTTACTAGCAATAACGTTGTGTCGTCCATCTACATCTAGGACATCCAATCCACCATTGCTCAATACAACCAAGTGTGTTCCATCAGATAGAATTTCAAATGGAGGCCACGCTTGGAGCGAATTTTGTCCAACCCCCGTCTCTATCTGCATTTTACTTCCATTCCAATGAACCAATGGAGTAGTATCAGTGGCAATATGGACTCCCCAATCATTAGCAGTAATCGCCCGAACATCATTACTTGGAATCATATCAATATTGTATGTTCCATTCAAAGTGTCCGTAGCTAAATCCCAAGCAACTGCTCCTGGCCGAGAAACACCTTGTCCATTGTGTGAAATGAAAATTGCAGCATCGTGGTAAATAGTTGAATTACTCCCATCAGGATTCTGTACGACTCTAGATGTGGGTGCAGCATAAGTGATACCACTTACTGAATTCCCCATTAATCCATCATTAATGTCTAATGTTTTTATTATTGACAAATTAGATTGATGCAAAACTGTCAGACCTGCAACACCTCCTGCAAGAATAGTGCCGTTTCCTTGAATCGGACTAGATATGGAATATAGATGTTCTATAATTGAGGATGGCAAACCATCAATGGTGGTAATGGGGTCATCCCAATCATCTCTAGTAGTATTCCACATTCCTATACCTCCATAGGTGGCAATCAAGATATGGTCTCCGTATTCTAGGAAATCACGTACTGAATTACTTGGAAGTCCTGCTATGAGGCTTCCATGACCCCAATTAATACCTCCAGTATCGAAAGTTTGGAATCCTGCTGCAGAACCACTTCTCCCCATTAGACCAACATACATTGTTCCATCATTTTCAATGATCATTCCGTCCATCTGAGAGTGTAATGCTGGTGCTGTAGAGAAAATCCTACGCTGTTGTAAATCAACATATTTCAGTCCTCTACCTGCGGTAGCCACCCAAAGTTTCTCACCATCTAATTTGATTTCGTTTACTATATCATCTTGGAAATTATATCCAAACTCCCAACGAACAGAACCATTGGCTAGAATTTGACCTTGGAGAATTGAAGAACCATAGTAATCTCCTGAAGACATTGCCGAAACTGCCCAAACATGGGTGTCATTAGAAATAATTTCAAGGATTCTCCCGCTAGCTAATCCAGCTAATTCATCAAATCCACTTACAATAAGTCCAGTATTATCCAAGCGGTCAACTCGGTTTAGTCCAGTAGTTTGGCCAGAACGACCAATGGCATACACATGTCGACCTGAATTAGATGGGGCCCGGTCTATCGAACAACCATCCATTCCCGGATCCAACAATTGTCCATTTGAGGTTGCAGTTCCAGAGGTGATAATTCTAGAGATACCTCCTCTCTGATCGACTTGATGAGCAACGAAAAGCACATTATTATCATGTAACATACCTCCAGGGAATACTCTATCATCACCAATTCCATCATTAGATGTAATTGTAGAAAGATATGAGTTGCTATTGTAATTATATCGATCGATTCCTACTCCATCAGTATCGAATCCCACATATAGAATATTATTCGTATCATCACATGCAAGAGCACGTGCATCGGGATCAGATAGGCCGCTACTTTGAGTAGCTGCAGTAATCCATTCTCCTGTTATTCCATCGGAATCATGGTCGACTAAGTCAAATCTTGCAACTCCGCCTTGATTACCCCAGAATGACCTTCTACCGATTGCAACATGAACAATATCATCGCATAATTTTATGTCGGCAGGATATCCACCAGGTATATCTCCTGAATCAAGATCCCATGAGGTCCAATTTCCCGTTGAACCATCTTTCCGTAAAATCTGTGTCCCCGGATTCCATCCTCCAGTACCAAGCGAACCTAACCACAGGTCTGAGTTTATCACTTCCATTGAATAGAACTCATCTTCAGAATCGGAAGGAAGGCCATCACCTGGTGTCCAAGAATCGAGCCAAGACGAGTTAACAGGATTCCATCGGAGTATTCCATTCATGCTAGCAAATAAGAACTCACCATCATACACTTCCATCCCCCTGATTGGTCCATCTATATCGGTCCATTCATTGAGTAAATTCATGGAATCTGCATTGAATCTTCTTAGGACATTATCGCCATAGGCAACCCATAGTTCACATGAAGTAATATTCAATGGAAAACAGTCACCCAAAAATCGAGCATTTACACGAAGAACGTTTCCAATTGTGGGGAGATTCTCCTCCCAACTCTGATTTGTCATATTCCAGCGAACTATGGTTCCTTCATTGTTCTCCCACCAATTGGTTGATGCAACACCAATCCATAGTTGGTCACCTACTGTTCCGATTCCATAAGTTGAACCCGAGAACCCCGCTTGATTTCCTGCATCCAGAGTACTCAAGCTAGAATTTGTTGAAAGATCAATCCTGTAAATATTATCTCGCTGTGAGCCTTGATTTACTCTCTGCTCGGAATAATGTAGTACATCTCCATAAATTTCTATGTCTGCAGGGACGTTATTTGAGAGGGTTGGTCCGCTAGGGTTCACCCCTCGATTCCAATCAATAAGAACCACATCGTTGACTACATCGATAAGTGTTAATCCAAAGTCACCTCCTGCCCAGATTGTTCCTGGTGAAATTCCAGGAACTAATGCTGTCACATCATCATCGTCAATGTAACCTTGTGAACCATCCCATGCTGTCAACCATTGCTGTGATGTGATATTGTAACGGGCAATTCCAGTGTTTTCAAATCCAAGGAATAAGATATCATCAATCTTGACGGTCCGAGCTCGCTGGGTATCGTCACCTGCTGTCCAAGTCTCAATTACCGAGAAATTATCCATATTGACTATCCCTGCTCCTGAATTTCCTCCGGTATAGGCTCTGTCTGGAGCCAACATTTCAATTGTGTATACAAATCTGCTTTCCAGTCCTTCATTAGTAGAAACACAATCTTGAAACTGGAATTGCCAGTTCCATTTGCATGCACCTTGGTTTGTTCCTGCGTACAAACCATCTCCATCACTAGTGACATCATAGAAATCAGAAGGATTTTGCCACCAAGGTCCATTGGTTGTTAATGTCGTCCAAGTATTCCCGTCATAACGTGCGAATGCACCATCCGCACCAACTAATAGACCTCCTTGATTATCCAATTCTAAATCATAAACATCGTTATCAGGCAATGTGTTTGTTTCTTGAGTCCAGTGATTTAGAATGTCTCCAGTTATCCTATCGATTAACAATATTCCAAAGTCAAAAAGTCCAATGTAAACAACATCATCATCTACAGCAATAGGAGTAGCTTCCAAATTATCTGCTCCAAGAGATTGCCAAGATCCAATAATAGTTGAAGAATTCAATTCAATTCTCATAACTCCTTTATTTGGTGTAGCGATATAGGCTGTTCCATATCTACAAACTAGATCAATTACAAAATCGGTATCTAGTCCATCTGAGGTTGTAATCACATCTACCAATGTCATAGAATTTGTATCTATAACAGAAACACCTGAATTTGCGTGGCCAATTGCAAGATATCCAGTATAACTATCATACGAGATTGAAGAAGCGGTAGGTGAACTAAGACCTTGAACTGTGCCAATATACCAACTCGAAGTTGCATCGACTTCATTATTATGTAATCTCAATATTCCCGCATTTGTAGTTCCAATCCATACCTTGTCATTCCCATCTTGTTCAAAGGCAGTAATATCGCCGGGATTGTTTACATAATCACTGATATCTATTGGAGTTCGCCAAGTTTTTGTTCTCTCATCAAATCTATCAATTATACTACCTCCGGCAATCCATGTCTCACCAGCTTCTCCATCATCGATACGAGACACCACTTGCATTGATTCAATGCTTGGTCCACTGAGTAATGTTAGAGATGAAATCTGTGTAATTCCCTGTTGTCTAGCAAGTGTACCTGAGCCATCATTAATCAGAACAGTACCTTGATTTAGTCCTCTATTACTATGTGCTGACCAAGGAAAAATACTTTCACTATTTCCAGTTAATCCAAGATCACTCAATGTTATTGTTGTACGAAAGACAAGAGTGTTAGTATCGTAAGCATGTAATGAATTCCCTGCAAGAATATGTAACCATCCATCTGTGACGGCGAGTCCATGAATCTCATTGGATGCAAGCCAATTATTCATCGTCCAAGTTGTCATCCATGAATCAGAAGGGAAATTATAGCGATTAATTCCAGAATCTGATGTGCCAATCAATAGATTATCTCCAACAATTTCAAGATCAGTAATTTGGTTTGATACAAGGAAGTTTTGAGTATTCCAAACATTGTCGCTACTTATTGAAACAGAATTGCCGCTATGTGTATATTCGATTATATGAACACCATCATTGTGAGTTGAAAGATAAATTACTCCATTAGTCGATTGCCCGTTTTGATTGTATACTAATAAATCAGAAGAAAACTCAGAAGAATCCTGACAAAACTGGTATTCGTTCCATGATGGAGATGAAGTAGGAACAAGATAGGATAGCATACAAGACGTATCTGTGGGTATACCATTTGTGTCAAATACTTCTGAGGTCGCCCAAACAATTCCATTCTGATCTACGGCAATTGAAGAAATTTGATAATCAGGTAAACTACCATTTAGCAAGTCATTTTGAATCGAGGAATCAATCAAAGATCGTGATTTTATTGTCCCATTAGCAGTTCCAATTAGAAGGCTACCCGATATCGAATCAATTGCTAGACTTCGACCAAAAATATCGTACTCAATATCAATAATTGGTTTCACAGTATTCGCATCAATATGCAATAAATCGTCATCTAGTAGGATGTATAGTCTACCATCAATTGGATTAACTGCACTATCATAGATTGTTACTTCAATTGAAGAAAGTGATACTTTAGCATCGGCAGGACGCAATACTTCCATTACTAAGTCTGAAATTGTCACTCCTGCGGGAATTTCCCATGAAACATCAGAAATAGAGTTCGGTCGTAATTGTGCTTCTAATGTTCCATCGATGACAGTTGGTGGGTTTTCAGAAATTGAGTTTTGTCTTCCAAAGTCTCCATACCCTCTCCAATCAAGGATTGGTGTCTGAGTATTCAAGAGATTCAGTTGTGGCTCAGTAGCCCAGTAACCTGCCGAACCGTTTACTGCGACTTCGAAGGTAAGATTAGAAATCTGCGATCCGGGTGCAATTTCAAGTAGATAGTCAGAATAAGCATAGGTTCCATTTACCGAATCAGCACCGGTTGCAACAAAATCTATCCATCCTGTATCATTTGAACCTGAAGCACCCCAAAAATTCTGTTTTGATACCTCTGATTCTTCTATACTGAAGTCTAATTCTGAGTTTATTGAGGTTGACCAAGGCAGCCCAATCATTAGAATTGTAAGTATCAGAGCAAGCCTCTGACTCTTTACCAAAACACGACGATTCGACATCGGCACGAAGTATCGGCCTACTTGTACCCATTATGAAAGGAGTGGGTTGATGTTTTTTCCACGCATCTCCCTCTAGTAGAGGGAGGTGAAACAAAGAAATCACATTTCTGGGGGCTGATAATACATCCGAATTCTGTAGGATAGCATCAAAGAGGAGAGGGTGGCCCGACCAACCTCGGAGGGGTGACTTTGACCGATGACCGTCTGCGCAAGGAGGCTTTGGATTACCATGCCAATAAGCCAGCTGGAAAGATAAGCGTGGAGCCTACCAAGCCCCACGGAACGGCCCGCGAACTTTCTCTTGCCTATTCACCAGGTGTAGCATTTCCTTGTCTAGAGATTTCCGAGAATCCAGACGATGCATACAAGTATACCTCAAAGGGTAATTTAGTTGCTGTAATTAGCAATGGTACTGCTGTCCTTGGTTTAGGAGATATTGGAGCAATTGCAGGAAAGCCAGTGATGGAAGGAAAGGGACTTTTGTTCAAAGCATTCGCAGACATCAATGTTTTTGATATAGAGATTGATCGTACTGATGTCGACCAATTTGTTGAAGCCGTTAAGGCGATTGCTCCTACTTTTGGAGGAATTAATCTTGAAGATATCAAATCTCCAGAATGCTTCGAGATTGAGAAAAGACTGGTGAAAGAACTTGACATTCCAGTTATGCATGATGATCAGCACGGCACAGCAATCATTTCCGGTGCTGCTTTGATGAATGGACTAGAGATAGTCGAAAAGAACATCGCTGAAGTAAAAATAGTCATTTCAGGAGCTGGAGCTTCGGCTATTTCATGTGGACATCATTATCTAAGACTCGGGGTAAATCCTGAAAATATATTGATGATTGATTCAAAGGGGATTCTAACAAAAACTAGAGATGAGGCTGGCGAATTAAATCAATACAAATCGTCCTTTGTACGAGATGTTCCTGAGGGAGGCCTTGCTGAGGCAATGAATGGTGCTGATGTTTTCTTGGGTCTTTCACGCGGAGGAATTGTTACTGGTGAAATGGTTGAATCTATGGCTGAACGCCCTCTAATCTTCGCTCTAGCAAATCCAGACCCTGAAATTCTCCCAGAAGATATCCAAGCTGTTCGTGATGATGCAATAATTGCAACTGGGCGTTCAGACTATCCAAATCAAATCAATAACGTCCTAGGATTTCCATACATTTTCCGTGGCGCGCTTGATGTGCGAGCAACTGAAATTACTGAGAATATGAAGATGGCCGCCACTCATGCTCTAGCACAATTAGCAAAGGAACCAGTTCCTGACGATGTCGCTGCTGCATATGGCGGCGAACAAATGCAGTTTGGTCCCGAATATTTGATTCCTAAACCATTCGATGCTCGGGTGTTAATCTGGGAGGCTAGTGCTGTTGCTGAGGCCGCAGTGAATGATGGAATGTCACGTATTTCTGCAGACAAATTTGATGTTGAAAAGTACAGAGAAGAACTTGAGGCTAGACTCGGCCTTACTCGTTCAATCATGCGTGATGTAATTAATCGTGCAAGAAGGAATAGAAAGCGAATAGTCTTCTCCGAAGGAGAAGAACCTACTATTATCAAGGCCGCTGCACAGTGCATTGCTGAGGGAATTTGTGATCCTATTTTGTTAGGACATCCTGAGCGAATACTTGCAGTCAAAGAGGAACTTGGACTATCTTTCGAGTGTGAAATTATCGATGTACGATATGATCCTCGAAGACGTGGCTCTTACGCAGATGAGTTGCATGAAATACGTGGGCGCAAAGGTGTCACAAGGAAGGATGCAATTACCTTACTCAAATCTCCAAATTATTTCGGTCCAATGATGGTTCACGTTGGAGATGCTGATGGATACTTAGGTGGAATCGCGCATCACTATCCCGATATAGTCAAGCCTTGTTTGCAGACTATCGGTCCAGCTTCAGATTCACATAGAATAGTTGGTCTTTACATGATGACTGTAAATGGTCAACTAATGTTCATTGCAGATGCTACAATCAACATTTATCCTGATTCACGAACTCTTGCAGAAATCGCAGTTCAGACTGCTAAAGTAGCACGTAGATTTGGTGTCAAACCCAAGGTCGCCATGCTATCCTTCTCAAATTTCGGTACTTCCAATGAAATGAGGACTGATAGGATCGAAGAAGCGATTTCTATCGCTAGAGAATTGGATTCTGAATTAGTCATTGATGGACCTATGCAGGCAGATACGGCGCTGGTCCCTGAGAAGCAGAAGGATTTTCCATTCATGAAATTCGATGGACCTGCCAATATCCTTGTCTGTCCAAATCTCGCTTCTGCTAATATCGCCTACAAGTTACTACAACGAGTTGCGGGTGCAGAAATGACTGGCCCAATTCTTGAGGGACTTGCCAAGCCAGCTCACGTTTTGCAGCGTGGTGATAGTGTACGTGATGTAGTTCACATGGCCGCAATTACTGCAGTTGATGCACAGAGACACGCTCAACAGCGACTTTGAGTGAATCAAAGGGTACCCTCTGATGCAGTCAAGTCATGGGGGAAACTAGGTGGCGCAAGAATAGCGCAACCGGCCAGACAATGTGACCCACGGTGGTCTGTTGAAAGGAAATACCGAAGAACAACCATCCCTCAAGCAATGCCAATATTACGACAAGTCCAATAATTGCCATGATGAATAGTATGGCGCCACGCAATACGAGAAAGCCCGATCCATTGTCGGTTTTGCCATATCGCATGCTTACTGGTCGCTATTATATCTTAAGAAAATAACCAACAACAAATCACAGAATTAGGAAATTTTTCCTATAGAAGTGACTAATGCCTGCAGCCCCTCATTCTCTAATTGAGTAATCAATGAATCTAGAGGTTCCACACTTCCCAATTCACGTGGTACAATTGCTATGCTTTCACCCAGCATACAAAGTAGAATTGCTACATCTCCACCAATCCCAACTCTTTGTGCAGCATTTTTTCCTGCCTCAATTAGACTTGAACGTGAAGCATCACTGGCTAATTGAGAATCTGTAGAGAATGATTCTGCGCATTCAATTAATTCTGTCCAGCGCGAAGAGTCCCATGCCCCATATGAGAGTATGTTCATTTGTTCGGTTCCTGAATCTGTAATCAATTTCTTCCATTTTGCATTATCAATATATTCTGATGTATGACGGCCTGGATTTCCTCTCCAGGCTAAAACGATCGGAGTAGATTCGAACCACCCCTCGGCAAATCCTGGTCCGTTTACGAGATTAGAACCAGAGTAAGGAGAGCCTGGAATTAGCCTGCGCTCGACACCTCCTGCAGAGAGAGCGGTTACATCTCCTAGTCCTGTGGAATTCATTCTCTCTACACGATGAGCGATTGAATAGGCTCTTCGCAAACTTTCCTCATGTGGCTGCCCTATTGCCCGTTGAAAAGCGCAGGCTGCGGCAATAGCGCCTGCAGCTGACATCCCGAATCCTTGTGATGGGGGGAGGGTCATTTTGATTGCAACTTCCCAATTCAATTCGGAAATCTGAGGAACTTCTTGACAAAGTAGGTCAAGTACCTGTTGATACATGTTTGAATCACCTTCACCAGACAGAAATCGTACATTGAGTGAGTAATCACCTTCTTGACCTCGAGCGATAGCTTCGACACCGTCTGAGACACAGATTCCGGCACCTAGACTACCCTGAAAATCAGGGTCTTCAGACAAATCATCGACAGTGAACAATAGAGTCAGGTGTCCGCCACAGGCCCCTCGACCCAAAGCAACTGTCATGCTACCTCATCCCGGCAACGGTGCAAGAATACTGCGCTTACTCAAAGTACCGTGGAAAGGTCTGCTTTGAGTGAATCAAAATTAGCAGATAGGGCTTCAGCAGCCTTCTTCATAGCAATTTGTGGGCTCATTGAGCCATCCGTTTCAAAACTAAAGATATATTCATCAGGAACTTCTTCTAGAGTGATTGCTTCCTTGAAAGTAACCTTCTCTTCTGTACCATCACCTACATGGTGGAGGTCCTTGATTAGAGTCTGAACCTTATTTACATCTTCGAGTTTGCCATCCTTATTGAAATCCTTTGCATTTATTGTCAAATTAAGATCCCAGAGAATTTTTGCCTTGGACTTATTATTCAAAATTGCAATTTGTCGAGGTACGAATGTAACTCCACAAACCGGTGACCACTTTGCGTGTTCGCTACCCTTACCCATGACAGCGGTTGCGTAAAACTCAACCATCTGGCCTTTGGATAACTTGGTAATTGGTATACTTCGATAACGATCTGGAATCTCTAAACTTTGATCACCCAAGAAAACCATGTCACCAGCAGTAACAGTAGTTCCTTCTTCACTTCCAAAGGCCTTGCAAGTGTAAATCATATTACAACTAGGGCAGCCACGGTCGTCTGGAACTAAGTCCTTACAGTTTGGACAGGATTCCTCAAAATGATACTCATCATGATTGGTAGGAATTGGAATCATTGACAGACGTTGTGCAATCATCTCGTCCGGTAGCGGGCCATTTGTTTCCCAGACAGCATAGTCAACATCCTCCTTTTCCAATTTCTTTCCACAATTATCGCACCCACTTCCACCAGAAGATTCGCGAGCAACTGCAGCAGGGTTCAGATGACTACAGGATAAACACAAATCGAAAGATCCCATCTGGAATCTTACAGTCTCAATAGCCATCTTTGGAGTGTTTGACATCATAGTGCGACGCAGAGCATTTGCGAATGCACGATCTGTGTTTTTCAATAATACAACCATTTTCTCTTCATCTTCTTCGATTACTTCTATTTTCACCATTGTAATCACCTCAGACCCTTCGGCCTCTTCGTCCACCCTTCTTCTTTGTACCATCAGTTGGTATTGGAGTAACGTCCTCGATTCGAGTGATGCTCATACCAGCACGAGTTAGCGAACGTATCGCTGCAGTTGCGCCTGGCGCACTGTGTGATCCATTTCCTCCAGCTCCTCGATACTTGACGATCACTTGATCGAATTCCTTCTCTGTTAGCATCTCTGCGATGCGCTCAGCAGCACGAGTAGCAGCGAATTGACCTCCTGCATCGCTCCCCTTCTTGGTTACCATTCCACCAGAGACCTTTGCTAATGTTTCAGCACCAGTGAGATCTGTAGCAGTCATCAGCACATTATTGTAAGTGCTTAGAATGTGTAAAATTGCCTTGTGACCCATCACTCATCAGCTCCTTCTGGAATTGTCTCTTCGACTGTAGGAGCTTCTGCGGCATCTGCCTTAATTTGTTTGACAAAATCGTCACTGTCAGTTGTAGCACGGATGCCACCAACCTCATCAATTTCCTCTTCTTCATCTGACACGCGTGTTATGCGAAGTTGTTCCATCTCAACACGGAATGGATGATTCTCATCACGATAAGGTGAATTTGCGCTATAGTTTAGAGATTCTTCCTCTACGCGCAGGATTTTGTAACCAGGAACTGTCATACGCTGTTGACCAATTGAGATATGACCATGAACAATCATATTTCGAGCGGCTCGCATACTAGGAGCTAGGCCACGATAGTAAACTACCGACTGTAGACGACGAGCAAGCATGTGCTCAACTGAAATCTGTAGAACATCATCAATGCTTGATCCCTCAGCCAACAATCCTTTGCGGTGCATTGATTCAACAAGATCACTCTTCTCACGAGCATAGTGACCCTCAGATGAATCAACCCGTCCAATGAGTTTCATTGCTTGATTTCGGTGACGGCGAAGAGCAGATTTTTCTCGCCAAATTTCTCGCATTCCACCAACCTTCTTCAGGCCGAACTGCTCTTTGAGAGCATGCTCTTCTTCTATTCGAGCTGCCTTCCAAGGGTGAGCTGGAGTCTGTGTCTTTGGTCTTGCAAATTTTGGATGACCCATATTTCACACCTCACTTCTTCCTCTGTACACCAAGTGTACTTCCACTGCGTCCATTACTACGTAGACGCTGACCACGGACCTTGTGGCCACTTCGGTGGCGTATTCCGCGGTAAGTCTTGATTGAGGCTAAACGAGAAACATCATCCTTACGGGTCAATTTGACCTCTGTTCCAATGATATGTGCATCTTCATTTGACTGCAAATCGCGCTGGCGATTTACAAGCCACCAAGGTACATTTATTGCGTATTCGTCTATTGTGCTTCGAATCCTTTCTTGCTCCTCGTCAGTCATATGACCACCGAGTTTGGTTCCATCGATTCCTGCCATTCGGCAAATCTGTCCAGCCGTTCTCTTTCCGACTCCTGGTATGGAAGTCAGTCCCTGTCCGATTGGGCGGAGACCATCGATGTCCGAATCTGCAAGCCTTAGGATATAGGAGAAATCATCTCCCAATTCTGCTTCGTTTACTTTTGCCATAGTACGGTTCCCCCGTGTTCATCGGTTGTCCGATGGCCCTCAAAGGGCATCCAGCCGAAATGCCATCCCTATTTGAAGCAGACGGCCGCCCCTACGGGGCGTGAAAATTGAGCATTAGGACTCTTTACAGACGATGTAAAGGGTGTGACTTCCACTACCTCTTTCAAGTTCAAGATCTACCATAAATCCACGAGAACCTTCAATTTCTTTCAGAGCTTTGTCCAGTCTACGTTGTAAAGTTGGATGGATTTCAGGATCAAGAGAACACCTCAGAGTGACTTTCCCCACGCCATTTCTAGCAACAGATTGGGCAGTTTGTTCGATGGTATGAATTTCAGGAGGAGTAAGGCGATGCTGAACGATTTCTCCACTAGCAATAACAAATGAACCAATTTCATCATCTGTTGAAACCGGTTCAGTAGAAATCAACAGCGGTCTTCTCCCATCAATTCGCAACCAAGAACGACCCGATGATTCTGGGATGGCCTGCTCAACCCAAGACTCATGCAGGCCGGATTGAACCAATGCGGGGTCGACTATTGTCAAGAATGAACCAAAAGGTGGAGGTTTACTCATTGAAGAAATTTCTGAATTTTGGGGTTTACCTTCAATGCTGGACATTATTTTCTTTCGCCCCATTCTAACGCATCGGGCTGGGTTTTTCGAAGCAAGAGAGCCAATCCAAACGGATAATCTGTCAATTCGGCCCCCTCCTTGACTGAGCCATTCCCAAGTTCTGGGGATTCCAGGGAATGTAGTTTCAATTATTGCATCGACTAATGACTGTTGTTCATCACTCAAACGCGGTGAAAGATCGAGAAGAACTGCTGGACCCTTGGGGCCCGATTCCAAGTGTTTGGCCCAAGCCTTCAGTAGCGGAGTTAATGCCGGTTTCATTTCATCAACTTCATGCTTTTGCGCATCAGGAGGACGAGCAGGGTCGAGATGTAGCATAGCGATTGGAGGGTGTGCTCGAGTACCAGCTTCTCGTAGACTATTCCAGTATGATGTAATTGCACTTTCTGCCTTTGTCCCATCACCAATCAGAACTCTATCCATCGAGCGTTGAAGGTCTTCTGGATCGCCGTTTGAGTGCATGTTTGCAGCACACATTAATGCAATCTCAGGATCTAATTCTATTGCCAGTCCTGGTCTTTGCAATCCTGACGTAAGAGCAATTAGTTGGACACCAGAACCGGCTGCTGCATCTAGAATCACTCCAGCAGGTAACTCGTTAGTATCGATTTGTGACGCACGAGCCTGAGCAATAGACCAAGGAGTAGAGAGCCTTTTCATCTGTTCACTCATGAAAAATGAGGGTTCTCCTTTACGTGCAGATTTGGCTTTATTCAGCTTAGAGGCACGTTCGACGACCCCGTCAGATGGACGAAGGGCATAGTGGCTGGGATCTTCGTTCATGTTTGTCGCTCCTATGTTGTGGTCAAGTCTCTTTCGTGCAGATTTCATCAAATGCTTGCAACTTCAAGCTTGAGTTCAAATCGCAACCAAGCATCTTGAAGTTCATGCCCTTCACTATTTCCATAGGCAATAGGCGGAGGTAGTAGAGTCACGTGTGTTGTTCCTGTGTCAATTGTTGGTATTAGGCCTCTATCTTCATCTATATCCAAGCCTATTGCTGACCAACCAAATCCTTTGATGTAATTAGAGTCGTCACCGGCTGTAACTGGTAAATCTCCTTCATCGATTAATTCATCTGTATCAGCATTCCAAACTTTGTAATGAACTTCTAGGGGGTCACCATCGGTAGCGTGGATTGCTTTTTTCTCAGCCCCCTCGTAAATATGAACATCAAGAACTACCTCGGCTTCTGGAACTCTCAAATGTGATGCCTCAATCGTTATGTCATGCTCAGCCAGATCATCAGTCAATTCAATTTCGACAATGAAAGTACCATTCGCTTCAATTGGATCTAGAGTTAAATCTGCATCATTCTCATCCTCGAAAACGACACTACCGCCTATGATTTCTAGAACTAAATCTAACGGCTGGTTGGCTCTATTGTAAATCACCACACTAGCGTGATCGCCAGCGCCTTGATGTTCCCAGTCACATCTTAATTCGCCAGGATAAAGGAATTCATCATCTTGGTCGGCTAATACCGTAGGCCAATTCCAGTCTCCAAGTCGTGAATCACAGGTGTCGAAAAGAAGATCCACCTCCCAGAGCCAACGATCGTTTTCATCTTTGATTAAGTCAATATCAGTGACTTTGAAGGCATCCTCGTTTTTCTTAGAAAAATCCCAGACACTGTAACCAACAACGATTGTCGAGCCAATCAATAGAGCAGCGGTAGCAAGAGAAAGCAGAATAGCTGCTCTAGGAATTGCCATTTCATTGATGCCAATTGGGATAGTGGGATGCTCCACTTCCTCGGCAGTATCCGAAATCCAAGTACCCGTCACGATACCCTTGCCTCGCCCGTCTGTCATCAACGTTAGTATGTGAAGTCATGATACAGATGGAAAGAAGAGGGGGGTTTACAAAGCCAGTAATCGACTTAGTCCATCAACATGGCTTCTTGATTTCTCTGACCCAACCAAGTTACCAAGGCTAACTCAGTTCCTATTACTGCTAGGAGAAGGAATAGAGCTGATGGACCAAGAGTTGCAGTACCTCCAAGGACCAATAGTGTCAGACCAGTTCCTATTACTAAATCGATAAGACCCAGAACCCTCAGAATCTTGCGTAATTGCATTATTCCGACAACCCACAAGGTTGTTGAGAGTGAGAAAAGAGTTATTGGAATAAGAAGAGAAATGTTGAGAGTTAGAATTCCAATACCCATCATCAAATGAGCATTGATAACCGCCATCATTGTCCAATGACCATTCTTAAGTGGTATAGATGAGGCGATTACTATCATCATTATTACACCAATAATATAGCATATTCCAGGTAAGAATTCTAGAATAGTTGGGAACTGATTTGATAATGAAATCAGTGGGATTGGTAACACAGCAACTGCAATACCAACCGCTTCGACCTGTTTGTTCCTACGACCTTGATTAATTGCATTCGCCACCGCCAGAATTCCTGCAGGACCCCAAGACAAAATTGCATAGGCTAGAACTCTAGCACCTCGACCTGAACTACTTTGGTGTGTGTCTCGGCCAATATTTTCCCGTCTCGAACCAATCCAAATATCGATTAATAGAGCAATAATTAGCAGACCTTCGAGCAAGAACCAAGGTAATTGCCATTGAATAATATCGCCATTAAATGGATCTATGGTCATTGGTGCAGGTAATGATTCGACCATTATGGTTCCAGCAATTAATGTCAAAGTAAGAGGCAAAACAAACCAATCTATCGCAATTGGTATACGATCCAGAAGGTTGTCTTGATTCCAAATCGAAAGAACACTCAACTCTAAAATGAGAATTGTCACAACCGCTAAATCAAGGAGTTCGCTATTGCTAGAACTAGGGTGAATATGTCCAACTAATAGTATTCCAATTAAGCCAAATATTGCAGTTCCAATTGGAAGTTCTATTCCTAATAGGGCTGGTAAGTCAAGATTGAGACTTCGAGTTCGGATTTTTGCAATAGATACTAGAGCTGTTGCAAATATACCTAGTAGCAGAATGATAATTGGTGAAGAACCTAGAATGAATCCATAAACAATACCCGAACCTAGACTCAAGATTAGAAACATCATCACGATTCTTGGTTTATGAGAAATATCTGTAGTATAGAGTTCCTCCAAATCATCGGTCTTCTTAAGATCACGGCGCTTCTTCCGTTTTGCCTCCAAGTCCGCTAATCTAGTATCGTAACCGCCAATGTTCCCTGTGCCTAACGTAGTTTCTCTTTCTTGTGCAAGTGAGGCTATTTCAAGTCGGGAATCGCGTCGAGAAATTGATTTGAGTTCGGCTCTTATCTCTCCGCGTGCTACAAGCCAGAGAGATGTTGCAATGAAAATTGCAATGCCGAGATAAGTTGCATCATACTGTTCTTTTTGCAAAGATAAACCAATAGAAATAGTCAGTAACCAAAGAGCTGAACCAGTTGGTTTAAGCAAATTCTCCATTAATTTAGACTTCGATAAATAGAATGTAAGGGCAACTCCTGAGCAAATAACAGCCGACATTGAAACATCAAAGGTAGGTATTGATGACAGCGATTCGAGAAGCACACTAGGTTCCTTTGATGCGATTGTAACAAGCATAGGAAGAGACATTATTGCCATTCCATTTGTGTAGACTGGTTCGTTATCATGTTCGGCTCTGAACATTACTGAGCCCGATGCAATTAGTATCAAGAGCATCCAAATTTCATCCATTCCATGTCTCCAACTGAGGACAGATGCCGACACAGCCATGACCGATACCATAACAATTGGACTTCCAATTCTCTTGTTTTGAAATTCCACACCGAGATGAAGGAGGAAAACAAGACTTGTAACAATTAGCAATGTAACCGAAGTAAAGCCTCCTAGTTGAGCCATCGAGATGATTGTTAACATTGGAAGCCATAGTCCCATACTCCACAGTTGCAGAGCACCTGAGTCTCGAATCGAAGCTGAAATTTCGGTTATACCAAGGAAACCTGAGGCTAAATTTACACCAGTTTCTCCCATCCTGATATTCACGACTATCATCAGAATTGCTGAAACACACAAATAAGCTGCTAGAGGTGTGTTAGAGAGATCAATCATTGAACCGGGGTCTAACTGATCATTAGCAACTAATACTGTCCTAATTGCCTCTTGTACTAATTCTTCTATTAGAATCCATGACCATGGCAATAGTACAGTAATTCCGGCAAGTGAAGGTGCTTTCCTCATCACTGCAAGTATGGCAGTTCCTAGATGTAGAATACTAAGCATTACGAGTAAAGCTATTCCACCGTCTCCTCCGTCTACTTCAGCTTCAGCAGGAATTAGAATTACTAATAATATCAAAATTGAAACTGCACCCACCCAGAGAACTCTGTCAGTAACTCTATTCTGGTCTCTTAACATGATATATCCAGTAAGAATTGTTGCCAGAATCGAGAATGTTTCATATGAATTGAAAGGAATTATTGGTTCGAGTGAAACATCAAGAATCAGCATTATTGCTAAAATCACCCCTCCAGTAAGAAGAGGAATACTAACTCTAGTCTTCTCAACACCTCGAACAACTAGGTAAGAACCACCAAAAGCACCGCCTAGAAATGTCACCATTCCTAATGCATAACCAGTATCTTCTCTGCTTGAGGCGACTGCCATTAGTGCTCCAATCATTCCCAATGAGATTGACACCCCCCAAAGTCCTGGTTGACCCAATCCAACTGTTTTGAATCCCTTAGAGAACCAATTATCTTCACGTGCGAATCGGGCTGCCATAGAAGCATTTATTCCAGAAATAACCATCAAAAGGAGGAATAAAATTAGTGGAGTATCAAGTGGCTCGATAATCAACGAACCGCTGGTAAATCCATCTGTAATCGCATGCATCCCAATCCATAGATTAGAGGCAGCGATTCCTAATGCAGCAAGATTCCCTGACCCTCTATGTATAGCAAGTCCATGTAGCAGAATTGTTGCTAGAAGAATCATTATTGCTACTCCAACTTCTCCACCTATTGAACCAGCAGTTGAGCCTATAGCGAGTAAAATCAGAGTTGCTTGGGCAGCTATTGCATCGTGTTCATACCTATATGCAACGAAGATATTTAGTGCGACTAGAACTAAGAGAAGAATCGCTAGAGTCTCTACAGAAATGGGGAGAATAGAACCCATCTCCCATCGATTTAGTTCAAGCGCTAAACCGTACAGAACCTTCATCGAAATAATGACCCAAGTAACTCCAAGTAGATTCAAATCCTTATCGGGAACCCATTTTTCACCCAATGAAAATCCAATTACAGCTAGTGAGACCAACATTAGCAAAGAAACTAATGGAGAAAAGGCAGTTCCTGCAACAATGCTAAGTGCGCTGAAAATGAAAATCATTGCGACCATTAATGACCAATTGACTTTCCTCTCACCTTCTCGTGCCATATTCGAAACTACATCTTCCTCTGGAGCAAAACGCACAGTTCCATCAGACTGAATCGCCCCCGGTTCATTACCTGTGGGAGCTGAAAAAGGATCGAAGACATCGCCCAGAGCTTCGTCACGTTCTGGTTCAGGAGTTTCCTCATTCTCAGGGGCTACCTCTGATAAGAAATCATCAAGATCGAGGGCGTCGATATCGACATTCCCTCCCATCTTAAAGCGTCGCGCGCGAATTAGAGGGTCCTCCTTCTCCTCAGTGCTCACGCTCCGCGAGGTGGGCCTTCATGCGATAATCGCATCCCCCTCAAGGAATCATTTGATTATGATTTCACATAGTTAATTGTCCACGCTCATCCGTAATAGTTGAAAGCCAATTGGCGGCGTCGGGCAGCATGGAGAGCAGCACCCGCTCGTCTACTCCGGCCTCATTTGCTACGCCTATTGCTTCGCATGGCTTAGACCCCAGCGGCGCAGTGCACTGGAATCTAAGTGCAGAGGAGTTACACAAGAGGGCTGTAGAACGCGGTGAAGCCCAACTCACGGCGCATGGAGTTTTACTCGCCACCACCGGTGAGCGCACTGGGCGCTCACCAAATGACCGATTCATAGTAGATGAACCCGGTCTAGCCGATCATGTTTGGTGGGGAAATGTGAACAGACCTACTAGTCGAAGAGTGTTTGAGGGATTATTAGAAAAGGTTCAGAATCATTTAGACGAAGCGGATGAATTATTCGTCAAAGACGCACATTGTGGAGCCGATTCGAAATATGCAATGCCGGTTAGATTAGTCACTGAGAAGGCTTGGCATGCGGCTTTCTTTCACAATATGTTCGTACGTAGCAAACCAGAGCAACTCGCAGACCACAAACCACAGTATACGATTCTTCATGCGCCTGAATTACTTGCTGAGCCGAAACTTGACGGAACAAACTCAGGAGTCTTTGTTATTCTAGCATTAGATAGAGGATTGGTGATAATCGGTGGAACTCATTATGCTGGTGAAATTAAGAAGGCGATTTTCACTATCATGAATCATATCCTTCCTGCTGAAGGGCTGCTCCCTATGCACTGCTCGGCTAATACAGATGGTAATGATTCAGCACTTTTCTTTGGCCTATCTGGAACTGGAAAAACAACCCTCAGTGCAGACCCAAATAGAGCCCTAGTTGGCGATGATGAGCACGGTTGGTCCTTTGATGGAGTTTTCAACTTTGAAGGTGGCTGCTATGCTAAACTGATTGGACTTTCTGAGGAAGACGAGCCAGAAATTTATGCAACCACAAGAATGCAAGGAACAATCCTTGAGAATGTCATACTAGATGCTGAGGGAGTTCCTGACTTCAACAACGGTACACTCACTCAGAATACTCGTGGATCATATCCAATTGAAGCGATTGAAAATAGAACTGAGGATTCAACGGCAGGACACCCGAAAAATGTGGTCTTCCTAACCTGTGATGCATTTGGAGTACTACCACCTCTATCTCGCCTTACACCTCAACAGGCAGCTTACCACTTCATGTCCGGATACACTGCAAAAGTTGCTGGAACTGAAATTGGGGTGACTGAGCCTCAAGCCACTTTCTCAACCTGCTTTGGAGCGCCATTTATGCCTCGACACCCAAGTGTTTACGCTGATCTTCTTTCAAAGAAAGTGGCTGAGCATAATGCAACATGTTGGCTAATCAATACTGGCTGGATAGCTGGCGGATATGGAGAGTCAAGTCGAATCAAAATCCGCTGGACAAGAGCGTTGTTGAACGCTGCACTGCGCGGAGATCTAGATGATGTTGTATTTGTGGAAGACGAGCGCTTTGGATTCACAGTTCCAGTTGAATGTGAAGGTGTGCCTGATGAGATATTACAACCTCGCGATACTTGGGCAGACAAAACTCGCTACGATAATGTTGCAAATCTACTCGCTCAGATGTTCATTGAGAATTTCGAACAATATGAGGAAGGTTGCAGTGAGGAAGTTCTCGCTTCATCTCCTAAGGTTCTAGATTGAATCAATGGGTAGCGTAGTTGATGGATAGCAATGCAACGGTTACATTGTTACATATACATCAAAATGGGTACATACCTTAGACCGATTATTTTGGATGTTATTTTTTATAGAACGTGTTAGTATCACTCATCTTTGTCAGACATTGTCAGGGCAAGATATACCATGGGGCCGACTACGACAATTATTGCTAATAATAGGGGGATTGGGTCGGTTTCAGCTGCCGATATAGCTACAATACCAAACCAAGCTAAGAAAAAGAAGGTTCCAACATAAGCAAATATACGAATGGCCCAATATTTTATTTTGCCCCAAGTCGATACTAGCTCTACGGATTCAGATTCTCTTTCCATATTTTTCTTGGCAGTTTTGCCAGCCATTTTTGAAATCAAGTCCATTAGCCACGCATACATTGTTTAAACGACAATTATTAAGTATTTTTAATTAGTGTCAATAAATTAATAATTTTGCAATAAATTTATGTGTTTAATTTGAAACAACTCATCTAATTGTGTACCCTATGATTCACGGATTTTCAATATCTTCTAGAATAAGATTACAATTTCTACATCGGTAGCGTCTATTACTACGCCTAGCACGTGGGTGTTCAATTTCACAAGAAGGGCATTTCCAAATCCACTTAGCCGATTTTTTCCGTAGGTGTTCAGCAAAAGCTGAACCCATTCCCTGTGCCTCTCTGTCAGGCCATAATGATTCCATCTGTCGGAATTCCCGGTTATGGTTTGAGAACCCTAACGCGTGAAGATATTCGTGGAATAACAAAAATTTGGTGTATCTAGTCCATTCTTTTGTCAAAGACTCAGGATGTACATCTATGCACCTTACATCATTCGGGCCTAGTGCATTTTTCTTACGCACGCCTTTCTTGTAACGGCAAACTGCATGCAATCGATTTGCGTTTTTTCTCAATCTTCCCAATGGAATTTTCTCCAATTCATTCACAGGCAACATTGCTAATTCCGGAATACTTCTCATTGTAGCAATTACCTCGCGGGCTTGCTCTTCTAATGTGGGAATTTCCTTGACCTCTATCCAATCATCTAGAACAGACTGGACAACCATGCTTGTTGCTTAAGCAGTCACCCTTCAATGTTGACTATTGTAGGAACTGTTTAGAGTCAATAAAGACGATTCTCAGACCGAAGGCGTCCAGCCGAATGGATCCTCTGCACGTCCTTCTTGGATAGCGGTCAGAGCATCGTACAATTGGCGAGTTATTGGGCCTATTTCACCTTCACAATATTCTGCCACTTTTCCACTATGCTCAATCTTGCCAATAGGTGAAATTACCGCAGCAGTGCCTGCGCAGAATGCTTCATCGGCCTGCATAGCAAATTCAATGTCAACTTTTGTTTCACGAACCTCGTAACCCAATGAACGGGCTAGTTCAATGGTGGAAAGTCTGGTAATTCCAGGCAGAATTGTACCGGTTAATTCGGGAGTGTAGAGAACGTTATCCTTGACACAGAAGAAGTTGGCTGCTCCTACCTCTTCGACATAGCGATGTTCTACAGCATCTAGATAGATAATTTCGGCATAACCTTCTGCTTTCGCTTTCTTTGAGGGCATCATACCCGGTGCATAATTTCCAATTGCTTTGACTCCACCTGAACCACCAGGTGCAGCTCGATGGAATTCATCTGAAACTTTGAGTGAAATGGGATTCAATCCACCTTTGAAGTACGGCCCAACAGGAACCGCGTAAACAAGGAAGGTGTATTCAGGTGCAGGAGCAACACCAAGAATTTCTCCACTACCAAATATGAGGGGCCGGACATACAATTCACCGCGGCCATTTGGAGGAACCCATCTCTCATTCTGTCGGACTACTTTGTACACCGCATCAAGAAACATTTCTTCACTAACTGGAGGCATGCCTAATCTTCGACAACCATCTGCTGAACGTCGAGCATTCAGTTCTGGTCTGAATAGAAGTATTCTACCATCGGGGGCTCGCCGTGCTTTCATTCCTTCAAACAATCCTTGACCATAATTGATTACGCCAGCAGCAGGTGACATGGCTAGGTCTTGGAAATCTTGCATGACTCCAGGTTCCCATTCTTCACCTAATTTACAGGTGACGTAGTACATCCGATCCGTCTTCGTGAAACTGAATGTCAAACTGTCCCAATCAATGGACGGCTCAACATCTTCCAACAACCACGCAACCCCTATTGTGCTAGAGGGAGTGCACACGGCTTTCAACAATTCCGGCCAGACAGACTCAAAACCCTGTTCTAGATGTTCGCACAAGGGTTGATTGCAGACAGTCCCACGCTGTGATGGGTATCGTCATGCGCTGGGAAGGTGAGATGTGTATTGTCTCTGGTTCCTATCAGGCGGTTGAGAGTACACCGCCACGAACTACAGTTGAGTTGTGGTGTCGCGCTCGCGATGGTTATTCGGTTGTTTTATTGGTTGAAGGATTGCATCCGTATCTAGAAATTTCACCGACAGGAAGGCCTGGAACAGCTGTGGGAGTTAGTGAGAATCTAGAATTCGTACGTCAAATGGATGAGGTCATCTCAATCGGTGAACCCGTTGAAAAATGGACTGAGTTGGGAGTTAAACCTCACTGGAAAGTCGAGGTTAATCAGCCATATAGAATTAGAAATCTTAGGAAAAGATTGGAGAGTGATTGGTCAATTTCTAGTGCTGATATCCTATTTGTTCACCGCCTTTTACTCGATTTAGATCTCGGGCCCCACATTATTGCATCAGGCGAAGTAATGTGGGCTGGGGAAAGGGCGCCCGAAGAATTCCAAGCCACATTTGAGGGAGGGCGCGTTGAGGCTGCTGAAAGGATTCGTAGTTTTGGTGGATCTGGATTATATCCCTGTGACATGGTTGTCGCTTGTTCGCTTGAAGATCTTAGCCAAACCGAACCCTTCCCTGCTCCTTTTGTTACCTTTTCTTTTGATTTGGAAACGAGCATTAAACACAATACTATACTTTGTGCAGCTGCGGTAATTGAGAGAGGAAATCAACGCACTGAGCATGAATTTAGAGGTGATGAAAAGGGTATTCTCGAGGGTTTGACACGCTTGGTTCGTGATGAAGACCCTGATTTCATTACTGGGTACAATATCGATAACTTCGATTTGCCTAGAATCATTGAGAGAGCAGAGGAACATGCTGGCAAATCTCGTTTTGAGCAAGCCGCATTGTGCGGCTGGGGACGAGTTCCCGCTGTTGAGTCTGAGGCCAAGCGATTGAAACCAGTTCGCGCGACAAATAGGGTTTGGCGACTTACAGGAAGAATCCCAATAGATGCTTGGTGGCAGGTTCGCCAAACACTGCGTCCAGAGCGTGAATCGCTTCGCTTCGTTGCTAACATGCTTTGGCCTGATGACGATGAAAAATCAAAACTCGATGTTGATGCAAGCAAAATGGATGAGGAATGGGCCAATCGTCCTGACGAAGTTATGGAATATTGTGTTAGAGACACCCACCTTCCGTTGGATATCCTCAATCATCTCCAATCTATCGCTCGTAAGGAAGCTCTAGCTGCTGTTGCAAAAACCACTGTCGACACCGCTGCTACTGGCACAACTAGTCAATGGATTGATTCACTTGTCATTCGCCTTGCGGACCGTGAAAACATTTCCGTGCCAACTACGAAATCTGGTCCAAGAAGGCGAGATCAAATTGCTGGTGGATACGTTCACGAAGTCGAGCCAGGACTCAAGCCTTGGATTGCAGTCCTTGATTTCAAATCGATGTACCCCTCAATTATGATAGCTCAGAATATCTGTTCCACTACTCTTGTTAGAGACGGTTCAGAGAATGACTCATACAATTCTTCACCTACCACTAATACTCGATATAGATCAAGTGAAGAGCGACGTGGCTTAGTGCCCCGCTTACTGGCTCAATTAATGGCCCAAAGAGATCACCATAAAGCCGAACTAAAGGTTGCCAATGAAACAGGAGATAATGATTCTGCGTTCCTTCACGATCAGTTACAATATGCGGTAAAGATTCTGATGAATTCATTCTACGGTGTTTTCGCTTCTAGTTTCTATCGCTTTACTCATCCTGACCTTGGCGCCAGCATTACAGAATGGGCTCGTCACAATATCCGTAGCATTATCACTAAAGTTGAGAGTGATGGCTATCCCGTTGTTTACTCAGATACAGATTCGATATTTGTTCAAGCTCCTGTGGAAAAAGATTCACCAATAAACAAACCAGATGAAGAATCTCTAGTTTATGCTGATTGGAAGGCTGCTAAGGATGAGACTCTGCGATTTGGCGACTCGCTTGCCTCCCGATTTACTAGAGAAGGTGCTGAACTTGAGTTCGAAACCGCTCTCTCAGCTTTCTTTAGTCACGGAGCAAAGAAGCGCTATGTTGGTCGCATGATTTGGCCGAGAGAAGAACTTCTGATACGAGGCTACGAAGTTCGTAGGACGGACTCTTTTCGTCTATTGTCACGTACAATGACAGAAATGTTTGAGTTAATACTAGAAAATGAAACTTGGTCATCAGTAGAGTTGACAAAACGTGTTATTGATGATGTTAGAGCACGAGATGTTGATGTTGCAGATTTAGTAATCTCGCGCTCATGCAAAGGTCACTTGCGCCGCGACGGTAGTGTTGATTTCCACCGAGTTTACAAAAATCCAGATAGTCTTCCATATGTGCGTGCGGCGCGACAACGAATTGAGGCCGGCCTTGGATTCACTCCTGGAATGAAAGTTGGATGGATTGTGACTGGTTCGAAACAATCTCCTATGCGTGTAGAAGCTTGGATGGTTGATGAGTTAGAAGTAGATCCTCCACAGTACGACTCGGAGTTTTATGCAAGGCGCCTTGCGACTGCTTTAGGGCGCGTTACTGAGGCCTTTGGTTGGGATGAAAAAGAGTTACTGGCCGGCTCTCGACAACAAACTTTGTTTGATTTTTGAGTCTTCACCGCTAGCCGTAGGGTTGATGATGAACCTACGAGCAGGCGTAGTTGTGAGGAGTATGAGAAGTCTTACCGGTTTCGCAATCATTATGCTTCTGAGTTCAGCAATGGTAGGTTGTTTGGATGCCTTCAGCCTTAACAATGCTCCAACTGCTGAGATGTCTATAGATCCGAGTAGTAATATACGCGTTGGCGATGAAATTACATTCAGCGCAGTAGGTTCTTCAGACTCGGACGGAGATCCACTAACTTTCTCTTGGTCATTTGGTGATGGCGATACGGGAACCGGCCTAACCACCAGTCATTCTTACAGTCAAGAGGGTGAATATGTTGCGACACTAACGGTTAGTGATGGCAGCCATGAAGATACTGAATCTATTACAATAAATGTAATTGATGCATCTGCTAGAACGCCTAATGCTAAAATTACTGACTACAAGACCCAAGATTGTGATGACGAGGACGCTCCTGCAGGTAGTTTCATCCTGATTTGGGTATGTGAAGATGATAAGGACATAAATGAAAAAGAAGTTAGTGTGTCTTCTGGTCAATTTACTCTAGATGGCGGTGATTCTTGGGCTGGGTGTGATCCAAATAACAGCGATTGCTATGCTGAAGAATATCTTGTCTCATGGGATTGGGATTTGGACATTAATACTGATTCCGACGGGGATGGCGACGTAGCGAATGATATCGATGCGTCTGGAGAGAGCATCAACTTAGAGGACTATCCAGCAGGAGCTTGGGAAATTATGCTGACAGTAACGGATAATGTTGGATTGACCGATTCTGATGAGTCTAAGATTTACATTAATTATCGTGGAGTCTGGAATGATTTTGAGATAGATAGGAAATATCAGGAAGCAGTCAGATTGACTTGGGAATATCCAGTAGTGTATGATGAAGAAACAGCAAATAAGATTAGGTATCTAAAAACAGTTGTAGTTTATCCTAAAGAAGATGATAATCCCCTAAACATAGGTGGTCAATCTGTAGAAAATACACTTGATCTATACATTTACAATTCAACAGATGTAGAAGTATCTAACACTACTGGCATTGGAAATGATAACCGAAATTATGGTGACTGTGGCGAGGAAGATAGATGCGTAGGATTGCAAATCGGCTCGGGTACCGTTAGAGGTAAGGGCGGTTCTGGAACTTGGACTGTAGATTTAGAAAACGACCAGCAACATAATACTCAGGTTAAGAGCCTAACCATTATTCTGCAATATCGATGAACTGCGCCGCTACTGACTTCGCTTACCTCCAAAGGATTGAGCCCTCTCCTTTAGGGAGAGATTCATAAAGGCATCATGGGTCGGCGGGCCACACTTAGAGGTGTATATTATGAGTTCACAGTGGGAAGATAAAAGCAAGCCGCACTTGAATATCGTGTTTATTGGACACGTAGATCACGGAAAGTCAACAACAGTCGGTCGTTTACTACTCGATACAGGTCACATCGAGCAGCACGTTATCGATAAGAACGAACAACTCGCATCCGAGGCGGGCAAGGCTGGATTCGGTCTGGCTTACGTCATGGATGGTCTGAAGGAAGAGCGCGAGCGCGGAATCACAATCGATGTCGCGCACAAGGAGCTCTTCACGCCTAATTATTACTTCACAATCATCGATGCTCCAGGGCACCGTGACTTCGTGAAGAACATGATTACCGGTACCAGCCAAGCTGACGCCGCAGTTCTTCTGTGCGCAGCTAACGATGGCGTAAACGCGCAGACACGTGAGCACGCGTTCCTTGCGCGAGTTCTTGGAGTTAAGCAGTTGATTGTCAATGTTAACAAGATGGACATCAGCGGTGTAAGCTACTCCGAGGATCGATTCAATGAAGTTTGTGCAGAAGTCGATGATCTATTGAAGATGGCGGGATTCAATCCAGCTGATGTCATTAAGATTCCATGTTCTTCATTCCTCGGTGAGAATCTATACAACAAGTCTGACAACATGTCTTGGTACAAGGGTCCAACTCTATTCGAAGCAATCGATGGCATCCAGATGCCACCGAAGCCAGTTGATAGGCCTCTTCGCCTACCAATTCAGGACGTTTACAAGATTTCAGGTATTGGAACAGTTCCAGTCGGTAAGATTGAGACGGGTATTCTACACGCGGGTAAGACAGTTGTATTCAATCCAAGCCAGATGTCTGCTGAAGTCAAAAGCATAGAGATGCATCACACCAACGTTGCAAAGGCTGAGCCTGGCGACAACGTTGGATTCAACGTTCGTGGTCTAGCAGCAACTGACATCCGCCGCGGTGACGTTGCTGGATACCAAGACAAGCCACCTGCGTTTGTCCGCCACGACGAAACATTCGTTGGACAGATTCAACTTATGGACATACCAAAGGCAATTGGCGCTGGTTACACTCCTGTGTTCCACTGCCACACCAGCCAAGTTGCAGTCCGATTCGTAGACCTACTAGAGAACTCGAAGACCAAGGAAGCAAACCCACCGTTCCTAAAGACTGGTGACGCTGCTCTAATCCGCTTCGCTCCAACTAAGCCAATGGCAATAGAGGAAATGACTGACTTCCCTGAACTATCTCGCTTCGCTATCCGTGATATGGGTAAGACCGTCGCTGCTGGCGTCTGTATGAAGATCGAAAAGAAGTGAATTTGCTGAATAATAGGTTACACTCGGGAGTTGAGTAGATGCCTGTAATCACCAAAATCAAGTTGACTGGTGAAAATTATCAGGATGTTGACTTGGTCTGTTCTCAGATTAAGTCAATTTGTGATGAAACCGGAGTCGACCTTCGCGGTCCAATCCCTCTACCAACCAAGCGCCTTGTAGTTCCGTGCCGAAAGAGTCCGGATGGAGAAGGCGCAGAGACTTGGGATCACTGGGAAATGCGTGTACACAAGCGACTTCTTGAGCTAGTCACATCGGCAGCCAAGGATGAGAAGGCATTGCGTCGTGTTCTGCGAATAGACTACCCTGACTCGGTAACTATCGAGTTGTCACTACGCCACTTAGGCTGATTGAACACTTGACTTCAAGCCAAAGCTTCGTCATGTGCGAGGCTACCCATTGGGTCCCAAGCTGGAAGTACGATAGGCTCGGAATCTAGCCCAGCCTTCATCTTGTCAGAAAGATAATCACTTGGACAAGCAATCTCGAACATGTACTCATCATACCACGAGTCATTCATCGTGTAGAATCCTTTCTTGCCAGATTCTTTCTCCCCCCAAGAATTCTCAACTCTCCATCTTCGAGGCTTACCATTCACTACATCAACTCCTGTGAATAACATAGCGTGCGTCATCATTGTTTGTCCAAAACGAAGACGATTTGCTTTGTCCATACCAAATTCAGAACCATAGAGGGCTGCAAAGTCGAATAGATTTGCATCCCAAAGTCCACGTTGACGATGCATTTGCTTGCCTACATCGCACCCCATCCAAACAGGGTTGCCGTCTTCGAGTAATTTCTGAGTAATTGCTTTCATTTCACTACTCGGGACATTGAGATAGATTACAGGTGGTCCACCTGCGACATTTTGTAGGAAATCTACGGTGTATCTCTGATAGTATTTGTTGCGTGGATCGTTGACAATACATACGAAGTCTTCCCAATCCATATCGACGTACTCAGAGGCGAATTCTTGTGGGGTAATCGAACCCCTTCGGTTGAATTCTCCATCCTTATCTTCCCACTGCCAATCGAATTTTTCTGGCGGGGTTCCTAGATGAATACAGAGAACTCGCCAAACATCAGACATTCTCGAGTCCTTGTGTTCACGTGCTTG
>Ga0187827_10001366_pt1 | contig 36008 bp, 24 predicted proteins | sample ETNtaG_39_FD_167969 | JGI IMG/M metagenome (GOLD analysis project Ga0187827, IMG submission 167969) | Marine microbial and viral communities from oxygen minimum zone, Eastern Pacific Ocean - ETNP2014_SV_150_PacBio MetaG (Illumina Assembly) | ecosystem: Environmental > Aquatic > Marine > Hypoxic...
GATTCACTCGTTGACTCTGATTCTGACGGTGTCGCTGATGCCGATGACCAGTGTGCCGACACAATGGTTGGCACCGATGTCGACACCGGTGGCTGCGCTATTCAGGCAGAGGGAGAGGCACAGGCGGGGTCATCCAGTCTGACCGATCAACTTCTGATGGGCATCGCTGCCCTACTGGTAATACTGGTTCTCGCCGTCGGTGTTTCCATTGTACTCCGCCGTCGCCCTGAAGAGCGAACAGGTTGACAAGGTTAGGACGGGTGATGTAATTCGTATAACCAACGGTTGGTGTCGTAGAACTCACGGGGAATTGGTTGTTAGTTCGGGGCGAACGGGCCAATTGTCTGTGATTCAGAGTTGAACTCAGTGCTAACACTGATTCTATACAATGGGTAACCATCAAGGGTGTGGCCGTTCGGCGGCTCGTTCGGTGATTAATGGTGGTCAAGAGAGCTACAATTTGCAATGCCTCGGGCATACCTCTAGTAGAGAGAGATAGTACATCATTTCCTTGCCCAAAGTGTAGCGAATTAGTTGGTAGGTCAGCACGTTGCCGAAGTCAAGCAGTCCCTTACATTTGCGTGTCTTGTGGATTCCAAGGGCCTTGAGGTGATTTGATGGGAGAAGTTGCGATTCGTTACAAGATAATGTGCTCACCAGATTCAGAAATTTCGGCAGATGAGATAGCTGTAAATCTTCAGTCTATGGAGAATGATGTAGGCGTAGTTCAATCAGTTGAAACCAAACCGCTTGCTTTCGGAATGAAATTTGTTGAAGCATACTGTGTTATCCAAGAAGGTGACGGCACTGTTGACAATTTTGAAGGTGCAATAAAATCGATTGATGGGGTTGGCGAAATTCAAGTCCTAGAGATTGGTCGCTTAATGTAAGCGTTGTACCAATAATCAAGATTGGTGCAGTGGTGCACGAGTAAATTCTCTGAGAAGAGTCGTGGCGTATGTCCCTGGTGGTAGATTGAAAAACTGAAAATCAAACCATATTCAATTTGTTTAGCATAGAAGCAATGGGTTAGTGTATAACACCCTTTGATTCAGAAGTGGTGAATTAATGGGCTTTCAGTGGGCCCTTTCAATGCCTACCCATTAATTCATCATGTAATGGTGAGAAAATGTTGCATCAATATGGTTGCTGCCATGTGACTCATCCGTCATACTCATTTAGTGGACCCCTCAGCCATTCGTAATGGTCGACACCTCAGATGGCCTCTCCGGCTGGTTATCATCCTACAATTCCGATGAGATTACCATTGGGGTTGTTGCTTCCCATTCATCTCTTCAGATTCTTCATGGTGCTCGTGCTGAGGGATTCAGAACACTCGGTATTGCAGTGGGTGAAGGCCGCCGTAAAATGTTCAAAGCATTCCCTGGGGCTGAGCCTGACGAGTGGCTGATGCTTGATGACTACAAACAGATGCTAGATTATGCCGAATGGTTCAGAGAACGTAATGTCATCATAATTCCCCACGGCTCTCTGGTGGAGTATCTCGGTGCTGACAACTTCATTGCCTTGGAGGTTCCAACTTTTGGCAACCGTCGCATCCTCAAGTGGGAGGCGGGCAGAGATACCCAGAGAGAATGGCTGGATCTGGGGGGTTGTACGATGCCCAAAGTCATCGACGACCCACACGATATTGATGGCCCAGTAATTGTCAAGTATGCAGGTGCTAAAGGTGGACAGGGTTATTTCGTAGCTAGAAACTTCAGGGATTTCCGTAGAAATGTTGACCTAGAAGAGGATTTCACAATTCAAGAATATATTCTCGGGACACGCTATTACATGCAATTTTTCTATGACCCAATCTGTGATGATGGTTACCAAGTAGAAGGAATTGGTTCTCTTGATGGTCAAGAATTAGGCCGCCTTGAACTACTCACAATCGATCGCCGCGATGAGGCAAATGTCGACGAGTTCTACAAACTAGGTTCGCTTAGAGATTTGCGAGACATGGGATTAGAGCCATCGTTTGTGGTAACAGGTAATACCGAGGTAGTTCTACGTGAATCACTTCTGCCCGAAGCGTTCCGCCTTGGTGAGGGCGCAGTAGCCGCATCTCTTGAACTCGAAGAGGGGGCACGTGGCATGATTGGGCCGTTCTGTTTGGAGGCAATTGTGACTGACAAACTTGAGTTCCGAGTATTTGAGGTATCAGCAAGAATAGTCGCTGGCAGCAATGTCAGCATAGGTGGCTCGCCATACATGAATGTCAATGAGACAGAGATGAGTGTTGGCCGCCGGATCGCAAGATGCATCAAGAAGGCCGCCGAAAAAGGCAGACTCGAGGACATACTTTCCTGATTTAGCCAACCATCATGAAGAAGACTGCTAAGAAAATGACCACACCAATCCATAGCGGAGTGGTTGATGGTTCCAATTCTGATTCTGAAGAATTAGATTTTCTTTCTAGATACTGTTTAGAACCTGTAAATCCAACCAATGCTGGGAGAGCTGCAATTATTAGGCCTTGTATATTGAAAGCAAGATCTAATGCTTGTGCTGTTGATACATCAACCATTACATTTGTCGGGTCGCCATTTTGTACCTGAAAAGTCCTTTTTTCAAGCAACTCACCATCTTTACCTTTAATTTGCAATTCATAATCTCCGGCGGGCAGTTTAACATTAGCACTACCCCCATTTCCAACGAACAAAGGCTCACATTTATCACAATCTAATTCTATAATTTCCATTTCTACATTTTCCATCAGTTTGCCAGAATCTCGATCAGTTGCCTCAATTGTTATGTTACTTAGTGGATCAAATTCGATTACAGAAAGGACGAGGTCGTATACAGCTGCATGGTACGAGTTTAGTGCCATAGTCCATTCATTGGTACCCAAGGCAATTTCTGCATAGTACAACCATCCAAGAGATTCTGTAACATCAATGTCTAAACTAGAATTGAGTGCAACAATCATCATTTTAATGTCATAATGAATTATTGTTCTAATCATTTCACGAATAGTGTAATTTACATCTACAGAGTTTAGTAGGGCTTCATATGTACTATTATCTTCATCATCTACTCAATACTAACCCCTGTTTCTACCATGTCTGTAATTATTTTATTCATCAAAACAAATGTTTCGTTTATTGTATCTAGAGGGCTACTTCTATTTGTGATGTGAGGATACATTGTAGAATTTCCATGGCCATTTCTTTCCATGGAATTCCAGTACCAACTATCATGATTATCCAAATGTGCGGTAAGGTATGATGGTGAGTTAATTTCAGCGGAGGTATTAGTATAATTACAAATATCACTATTCGGCTCTCCAGGTTTGATTGGTGTTTCCTTTACAACCACCTCTAATCCAAAACCTCCGGTAGTCCAAACATCTTTCGTTCCTGCTTTATTCCAAAGTTCGGCCCCAGTGCCTAAATCATCATCACCATTCTGAGTAAATGCCCAACTAGCAGTTCCAGCTACTACAGGAATAATTAGCGCCACACCCCCGGTTGCTCCAGCCAATCCAGCCCAAAGTGCAGTTCCAGTTCCACCAAGCATCAACCCATTTTCTGCACCATGACTTCGGTCTAATTCGGTTGCTTGATCAATTGTTAGTGTAATTGTATTCATTACTGTACACTCAGTATGACTGTAAATTAGTCGCCCTCCATTCTTATATGAACAGATGTAAGCATTTTTTGTTGTATCCCAGTTATGAGATTCCATATTCCAATCCAAACATGAAAATAATCCCTGGCCGCCATTTATTGAGTTAGCAGGAGTATGTCCTGCGTGTTCAAGTTTGTAGCTACCAATCACCTCAGAATCACCACCCCAAAATGGGTCATCAAGGTCTTTCTTTGACATTAATTTAGTAATTATAACCTCCACTTTAATTGGCTGTCCAGGTGGATCAGCATGAGCCTCAACGGGTTCATTACTAATTATTAATGGACCCAACATAGAGACCAAGAAAATTATAATCAAAATTACTGTTGAGTTATACCTACTTCGATTACAATCCCTAAATACACTGTGTATATGGTCAGGGATAATAGTGTTGGTCTATTGTTAATTTAAATATAAGAGGGCACTGTCCTCAATCACCTCAACATTTCCTGGTGGAAGAGCACCTAACACATCGTCTTGGGTAAGCCCAGTTGATTTTGCAATTTGATTGGCAAGAGCCTCCTTCTTGGTATTCCCCGGGCCGATTCTAATCCATCGACTGCACCACTTTGTAACCGCTTCATGGGTGCCAGTTAGCGGAAGCGGAATTCCATTGATGACTGCCATGCCAAGTGTCATTTCCATTCTCAGGTCACGTAACCAATTACGCTTACCACGGACAATCCATGCACCTCTAGCAAGCGCTTCTCCAGTTTCTGCAGTTTTAGAAACTTGAGTAGGCTCAACCCAAAAAGCAGTAGCGGCAGCGCCTCCTGACGACCAACCGCGACTCCACACTACTGCCATTGTTGCAGCATCCTCAATGGTACCATCTTCGAAATTTTCAGATTCAATTGTCTGGGTTAGTCTCAGTGCGGGGACTCCCTCAGGCAGTCCTGGCAAAGGATGTGGGTCCTCTTCAAAGCCCTCCTTGAGTTTGAGCGCGCATGAAGGTGCGCCATGCAGATCTGCGTGTAAGTAAAGGTCCTCTCTCTTGAGATACTTGTTGACAACGGTATCATTTCCTCGTGCATCTTTGCCACCCAGCAGCAAGTGACCATCGCCAACTACTGCCCAACGGTGCTTCTCAATCCACAATTGCTTGCTTCTTTTGACAGCATGCAATCTTCCAGCAGCCTCATCTTTTTCCCGCTTTTTCTCACCACTTGCAATCTTCTGTTTGGTCTCTTCTATTGCCTTTACTGCGCCTACAGATTTCTCTTTTTGCTTACGCCCAGCGTCAAAATAGCGCTGCGCATTTTGGTGAACTGTTTGGTCGAGATGCAACTCTATTCTTTGGTCTGGCTCTCCCTCTTCATCAGGGAGGTAGGCCTTCATGGTCCGTTTTGCTGGGTCAACGGATTCAATCCATTCTATTTCGCGTAATTTACTTCTGACAGAATCCCAACCATCCTCTTCCACTGCTTTCAGTGTCTGGTTGATGAGGGTGTCAATATGTTCCCAATTGTCTTGAATAGAGATTCCAAGTGTCTGTTGAGATTCAGCTTTTGCATAGAACCCTGCAATTGCCCTTTCCTGTTGTACGAGCCTTCTTTCAAGTGCGCTTCCTTCGTCTCGCGCCTGCCTTTCATCAATTAATTCAGCAGCTTTCTCTTGCGCCCGTCGAGCAGTAGCAGCAGCATCCCAACCACCTTTCCAAGCATCTGCGGCGTCTGCTAATCGAGAGTATTCAATTACGAGATGCTCACCATGTTGTGGCAGGGCAAAAGGGACAACTTCAATCGCAAATTCTTCGAAAACAGCATCTTTCGCAAGAAGGTTTTCACCAGCCTCAGCAAGATTCTTTTTGCCTTTTTTAGCGAGAATTACGGCCCCACCAGTTTCGGCATCTAGTTGTGTTGCAAGAGTTTGGAGTCCTGACACCAAGCCTTCAATTTCTTGTTCAGTAAGTTTAGTTGCAGGTTTATCAGAAGAAACCCCAGCAAGATTACAGACAGCTTCTGCATAAGTTCCAGCAAGATTGGCGCGACTAGCTAGCGTTCTAACCAAATCAGCATCACTTTCAGAAAAAATTGTCATTAACTCATCCGAATTGAGGGTGCGTGGGTCAATATGTGCTGGTGGAAATTCGTATAGTTCTCCACGTTTTAGAGTTCTTTTGGCGTATTTTACATTGGTAAGCGGCTGAATGATCACTCCTTCAGAATCTAGAAGCAGTACATTTCCATCTCTAAACATCTCAATTACTAGACTTCTAATTCCATCACGTGTCTCAAAATCGAGTGTCAATATCCGGTCAAAAGCGTGCTGCCTCACATCGACTAAGCGGCCATTCATTAGGTATTTACGCAGCAACATCGAGAACGATGATGGGTTTGGGGGCATAGGTCGGTCTCTTCTTGAGAGGTAAATTCTCTTGCCGCGCACAACCACCAAATCGACTTGCGCCTCTTCTTTTGGATTGAGTCTAAGCACTACCTGCTCCCAGTGTGGGTGGTACGCCTTACGCGCCCGAGAGCCGATGTAAGTACGTAACTCTGAAGCAATTCGGGCAACATCAAAACTGCTCATTTGCCCCTTCATTCACTCATCTCCTATGCCCTTGGCCCGTGCGTGTTAATTGCACCCCAGCGCTGACCCTTCATCAAATTCGCCATTGTATTGCTTCTTGCTGCTGCCATAGGCTGATAGGTGACATTCTCTTCCCGTACAGTATGGCTGGAGCCCTAATACTAGTGATTGTAGTAGGAATCATCGTTTTGTTGATGCTACTATTTTGGATAATTGGAGCATACAATAGAATGGTTGACCTTCGTAATGAAGTCGAAAATCAATATCAAAATTTAGAAACACAAATTGGTGTGAAAGATCAGAAAGTTGCTTTGGTCGAAGAAACTGACTTAGCGCAACTTGGGTTAGAAAGCGCAGTCTATGATAAAATCATTGATGCCCGCAAGAAATTCGCCTCAGCAAAAAGTAGCGGCAACAGAAGCGATATGATGGCAGCAAATGGTTTGCTAGATTCAGTAATCCCCCAAGTTCTCGCATTTGCAGAAGATAACCCACAACTAACCTCTCACAATGTATTGGTTGCTGGTCTTGAAGAAGGGGTTCAGGCAATTGCTAAGATGGCTAACGAAGTTGAAGAATACAATCAAGCGGCAAAGAATTACAACACCGTTACAGAGATGTTTCCTACACTCCTTGTTGCTCGTATGTTTGGATTTGAGCGCGCAGAATTGTTTGATTTATACTCTAAAGAACAAGTTGACCAGATGTTTGACCGAAGAGCAAGCCTTGGCAGTTTTGTAGAATCAAAGAAATCAGAAGCAGATTTGAAGACTGAGGAATTAAAGGATGAAATTGCAGCAATTGAAGCTGAAACAGAACTGATGAAAGCAAAGGCTGAACTTGAAGCATTAAAGGAAAAAATGGCTGAAGACGAATAATATTACAGTACAGTCATCAACACTACAAGTGTTGAAATAATTAGCAGAGCAGAAGGTCCAAAGTTGCCAAATACCGAGGCCTTTGGCTTCAACACAGAAAACTCCGTCCCCTTCAATATTCTGGCATGTCTGCGAGGTGCATCTTCGCCAATAGCCATCAATGTGTGATGTACTCTACTAGCATTTTCTGCAACAGTTCCTCTTGGGATTTCATCGTGCGGCCGATTTGTCACTCTAGCCATGGCATAGGTTGGATCTCCAAAAGTAATAGCATGCAGACTCCAATTATGTTTAATCATTCTACCACCACGTCTTGGAGTGGCATATCCCCCACAGCCCTTCTTACCACGTGTGCCGCTTGACCATATTTCTGGGCCCATGCTCAAATCGCTAAAAGTTGATGTTTTTACCAAGATTCCCCCTGTACCATCATGTAGCATATAGTCAGATGCGTGGGACCCACCGCGTACATATCTTGTCTCAGTACAGGTTCTAGTTCGAAGTCTTCCTTTAGTATCAGTATATGTTTCAGTCCATTTCTCAGTAGCATGGTATGACCATGACCATGCAACTACATTCCTGAATGTCCAACTCTTATCTTTGCAGCCATCAACATGTAATATTTTGGGGGGTGTATCGTTTATCGGGCGGACTTGTCCCACCAATTCATTGTGACCTGCATCGATAAATTTCACAATTGAAGTTACAGTATCCCATGCTTCCATGACTTTCTTATTGTTAAAATATGAAAGTATCAAGAGCACTGCTCCAAGTATTATCAATGAAACAAATATTATCAATTTTTCATTTCTTTCAATACTAGGTATGCCAAAAAAACTACCCATAAGAAACAATACAGCAAAGATGTAGAAGAAAAAACTAGAGGTAAATTGAGGTGGGGTTGCGTTATATAATGCTCTGAAACGATTGTGGCGAGGGTGCTCGGCAAAAATCATCTCTTGAGCATCCAGTTTGTCTGATTTCTTGACAAATTTTTCTATTTGCTTTGATGCTTCACTTTCAGACTCAAACCTTTCCTCTTCATTTCCATCCAAATAGACAACCCATTCCTCATCGTCTTGATTAACCATTATTGAGGGCCCATCTTGTTCATACCGTGCTAAAGGATTAGGCAACCATTCTTTCACTTTTTCATCCCATTCTAATCTGTTTAAGTGCCATTGAGATGAATCCAGTGGAGGTTTTGGATCTACATTCCATACTCCTTCTTCAATATCCGGAACAAAACCATCCATCATTTGTTTGAATGGATTGGGACTAGCAAATCCCATAATCAATAATCCAGGTACTGAGATAATCAATGGAGCCAACCCTACTCTACTTTGATTGAGTGATAACGATGCTATGCTAGAAACTAATCCGAAACCCAATAACACAGCCCCCATTGACCAAAATATCCACCACCACATTGAACTAGGCCAAGTCCAACAGAACCATTTTGGTAAATAGGAAGCACAATCACAATTGATGCAACCCGGCTCACATTTACATTCACTAATTGAACATTCATTACATCCACATTGTTGGGGCTTAGATTTGATTTCGGAATTATGCCCTATCATTTAATCCCCTCATTTTGGTCTGCAAGATGCCAATTGCCTTGAATCTGTTTAACATCCCCAGCCTTCTCGTGCGTGTGCAGGTGCGAGAGAGTTTGGTCAACCTTGAGAATTGGATGTGCGTCAGGAGTGTCCTCGTAGGCATAATCAGCAATCAATGAAATTTTATTTATTCCATTATTTACTGCATCTAGAACTCTAGAGTGACGATATCTTCTGTGAGTGATGTAGTGATTTAGTAATCTCTCAGGAACTGGTGATAGCGGCCCATGTGATGGGAATAGTATAGGTGGGGCTAGGTCACGTATTCTTTCTAAACTAGCAATATATTGTGCCATATCTCCATCATTAGGTGGTACAAGTATAGTTCCCACCATTACCGCCATGTCGCCTGAAATCATCCCTACTTCACTTGAAAGACAAATGTGCCCAGGGCAATGGCCAGGAGTATCTAAAACATGCCAATTAACACCACTTAATGTAAATTCATCACCATCCACTAGAGTTCTGTTGACATCACTGTATGGGATGACTTCTAGAGTTTCAGAGCTAGCCCAGATGGGGGCTTGATAGATTTTTGATATTTCTTCGAGGTTGCCTATGTGGTCTAGATGTCTATGAGTGAAAATTGTCGCAATAATGTGGCCACCAGCATTTTCTGCTACCCTAATTTTTTGTTTGAGAAATTCAAGTCCTTCATTTGTATGAGGGGCAGGGTCAACAACAACGTGTTCACCACCAGGATTTCCAAGAATGTAGCAATTAGTGTGTATTGCTGGAGGCAAAGTGTTTGTTGGGACTGGAATACATTCAACACCTGGAGCGAATTCAATGCGATGCCCGCCTTTAGGTGGGTTAGTTGCAAGAATTGATACAGCATCACCAATGCTACCATTTATTGTTTCTTTTAATGCAGAAATAAGATCACGAAGTAAGGTGATTTGTGGAGGTGGAATTCTCATTTCAGAATTTTTCCAAGCTGTAAGTGCCGCATCAGGCGTTAGCCAGCACATTTCATCAAACTCACTTCTTCCATCAGGTAGAGTGGGTTCAGGTGGCGAAGGGTCGTGTAGATGGAAGAATTGATTGGCAAATCGCATTGGTGAAAGTGGCGGTGTAGTGCGAATTGTAATCAGATTGAATCTAGTAGTATCTGAAGGAAGTGAACCAACTTCGGCAAGAGGATGCCAGTTTTTCCCATCTATGAGAACTTTTGCACGAATTTCAGGATTGACTTCTATTATTTTATTAGATGCAGGGGCCCAGCCAACTTCCTCAACCATTTCTCTCATTAAACAGGCCAAGCCCGCTCCCTTGTCATCGTTTGAAAATCCCGGCAATGCTTCAGCAGCAGCACGGTCAAAATGTGTGACTCCACCGCCAGGGAATGCCCAAAAATCAGGGAATGAAGGCATTTGAGGTACTCTATGACAAAAGAGAATTTCAATGCCATCGGCACCATCACGCGTTGCTACTAAGGATGCTGATGGGCGAATGTGAGGCGCCTCTTTTTCAGGCAGCTCAAACCCATCAGGAATCTCGCTCATTGACCACCCCACACACCCCTCGCTTGAAATCTATTGCACCTTTCGCACGATACATGAGCAGAGATGACCCCATAGCCCCACTCCTAGAAGAGATTGAAAAAGAGCAAAGAAGGAAGGCTATCACTTCACGTATTGCAAGAATTTCCTTAGCATGGTTCATGATTCTCTTGATGCTCGGTTGGGTTTCAAAATACGCCTATCGTCTAATTTAGTTAATGGGTCAAGTAGCCCCTTCCAGATTCGAACTGGAGTCCTGTGATCCAGAGTCACAGATGATGGACCGCTACACTAAGGGGCTATGAGTGAAGGTGGCGAGTAGCCTCGGTTATTTCAAGTCCACCGAAAGGGGGATGTCTGCAAAGGTCTCAATTCTCGCCGCCGTCTTTTCTTTTTTCTGAAATATAGGTTCCTTTTTCTTCATATTCATTGAACCATTTGTCGCCAAGCCAAGCAATAAACACACTAATTGGGTCACCCGGTATCAAAAGGACTACTATTATCGCAATTAATGCCCACCAATACCAATCCATACTTTCACTCACGCTTCTGATGTTGGGTCCCATCCTGAAATGTAGTTCTCGTCAAGTGCGTGTAGTTCCTCTATTTGGGTGGATAGGTTAACCTTGAGAGACCCAAGATTTTCTTCTATTCTTCTAGGGTTACTTGATTTCGGCACTGTAATACAACCAGCATCTAAGCACCATTTTATTGCTACTTGAGCCGGTGTGCAACTGAGTTTTCCAGCGATTTTTACAAGTATGGGGTCATCTACCTTATGCCCTCTTGCAAGCGGCGAGTAGGCCATGACAGTGGCTCCAACCGCCTCTGTGGCGGTGCGGAGTGCATTTCTTTGTAGCCACGGGTGAACTTCTATTTGGTTGACAGCAGGCATTAATGTGGCGTATGAGCGCATCTTGTCTAGATGGTGCGCCCCATAGTTGGAAACACCAATCGCTTTGGTCCAGCCCTCTTCGATACAAGCCTCCATTCCTCTCCAAGTGGGTGCGCGATGTGCAGGATCTTCTGGTGGGGCATGCACCAAGTAGAGGTCAATATAATCCAAGCCGAGATTTTTCAGGGATTCTTGGCAGCGTTGTTTTGCCGCTTCAAATCCTATTGCATGAGGGCGGCGAAGTTTTGTTGTGACGAATAATTCATCGCGAGTGATAATCCCCTCATCAATCGCTTCTGCTATTGCTTGACCTACTTCGTGTTCATTTTCATAAGCCATCGCGGTATCGATATGTCTGTAGCCTAACTTCAGGGCACTCAGAACAGACCGTTCGCACTCACCACTCTCTGTCATCAGAAAGGTCCCAAGGCCGAATTGCGGTACACTTGAGAGGTGAACCTCTTTACCGTCAGAGTTTCGGTGCCCAATTTGAAAAATCGGCCCCATTAACTCAAATCCTAAATTCGGACAGAAGCGTGTCTAGATCCGCCTTAGTAGGTCGTAGTTCAGCCTCGCTTAAATTTACTAGAGGGGTATCTGAAAGATTTAACCATTCATCTAGTGTTTTTGGCTCGGGATTGTAATAGAGAAGGCCAGTAACGTGTCGCTTTTCAATCTCTGCCTTATGAATATGTGAAAGAGCACCTACTGCATCACTTGGATCGTGGCCAACTCCAACAGTTTCTAGTCTCAGAGTGCTTCCATCGAACAAGGTGATGTCCTGATATTTTCCTTCGGGTATATCAACCTCTTCAATGGGCGTGAAATGGGGGATGTAATCGTAAGAGTGCAACTCTAAATCGTTGTCTTTGACATAACCATATGACTTGTATGATTCATCGTTGTTGGCGAATGTGACACATGGTGAAATGACATCTATTATCGCAGTTCCGCGGTGACTCATAGCTGCACGAATGAGGGTATTAAGTTGCTTCTTTGCACCGGAAAATGAGCGTGCAACAAATGTGCAACCAAGGTTAATCGCCATTGCACACAGGTCAATAGGGGTCTGCTCATTTGGTTCTGCCTTACGCTTTGCAGAACCTTTCTCCACAGTGGCAGAGTACTGTCCTTTTGTCAATCCATATACACCATTATTCTCTATGATATAGACCATGTTCAGGTTTCGACGAATTACGTGAATGAATTGTCCGATTCCAATACTTGCCGTGTCCCCATCCCCCGAAATTGCGATGAATTGCATATCCTTGTTTGTGACATTAGCTCCAGTAGTTACAGACGGCATTCTTCCATGAACGGTGTTGAATCCATGTGATTGGCCAAGGAAATAAGCAGGGGTCTTTGAAGAACATCCAATGCCGCTCATCTTTGCAATATGTTCTGGAGATAACCCGTTTTCCCATGCTGCATTAATGATTACTTTGCTGATTTGGTCGTGCCCACAACCAGGACAGAGAGAGGATGGGCCCCCCTTGTAGTCTTCGATGGGTAATTCGATAATATTCAATTTGATTGTCAAGAGCCCACCTCCTTTAATTTCTCAAGTATTTTATCAGTATACACTCTAGCGCGGGGGGGAATTCCATCTGAATATGCAACGCTATGTACTCGTGGAACCAAATCGATAGGCAACTCTTTTCTTAGAATACCATACATTTGCCCATCACGATTGATTTCTAGCACTATGATAGTCTCGTGGTTGTAGACAAATTCTTCTACAATAGGAGATAGAGGCAAAGCGCGAACCCTACATTGGCTAACTTTGCGTCCAGTATCTTCTAATTGGTCATCAATTTCCTGAATTGTATTCTCCATAGAACCAAAGTATATGATTCCAACTTCTTGTTCAACTTCTTCTCTGAGTATTGGCTGGGGTAATTCGGTTCTAGATCCGTCAATCTTGCGTTTCAGTCTCTCCATGTTTTCAACATAGACGATAGGGTTTTCAGAGTAAATCCCATCTTCATCACGTCCAGTTCCTCGATAAAGGATTGGATCAAGCCCTGAACCTGGAAGTGTACGGTAGCATATCCCATCTCCATCTAAGTCGCGATAGCGACCATAATTTTCTATTTTATCAAAATCTTTCTTTGTGCGCAGAACCTTGCCACGGTCCATCTTTTCTGGATAATCAAAGCCTTTGCAAATCCATCGATTCATTCCAAGATCGAGATCACCAAATCCGAATACTACTGTTTGATAGTGTTCAGCATAGTCAAATGCCCTCCAACCATACTCAAAGCATTCTTCGATGGTCCCTGGAAACAGCACAATATGTTGGGTATCGCCATGACTGGCTTCGTAGAGCAAACTCACATCTCCTTGCTGCGTTCGAGTAGGTAGTCCAGTAGAGGGCCCTACACGATTGATATCCCAAATAACTCCAGGGATTTCGGCAAAATAAGCCAGTCCGATGAACTCTGACATCAGAGATATTCCGGGCCCCGAAGTACAAGTCATTCCTCGTCCTCCAGACCACCCCGCTCCAATCACCATCCCTGCAGCTGCCAACTCGTCCTCTGCTTGTACTACCGCACAAGTCATTTTACCATCAGAATCGGTACGTAATTGGGGTATGTAGGAGATGATGCTTTCAGCTATTGAGGAAGATGGAGTGATGGGGTACCATGAGAGCATGGTCACGCCACCAAAGATGCTTCCTAGTGCCGTGGCTTCATTACCTTCCATGAGAAATGCGTCAAGGTCCCTCTCTCGCGCTTCAATACAATAAGGGTCTGTTTTTTCAAGGTTCTCTTTGAAGTAATCTCGTCCCATCTTTGCTGCATTAACATTTAATTCGATTGCTGATTGTTTCCCCTTGAACTGCTTAGCCACTGCCTTTTCTAGAACATCTTGGTCAAGTCCTAGTATCTCCGCCAAGATTCCAACATAAATCATGTTTGCAATTATTCTAGCTAATTTTGGATTAAGTTTTCTAGCCAACGCGGTCATAGGGACAGGGTAAGCGATTACATCATCCTGTTCAACTGGCATTTTGACATCTGAATTGTAAATAACTACAGTATCTGGTTCTAAACTAGCTAAATCTTTCTCCCAAGTTGCTTTATTCATCAATACCTGAATGTGTGTTCTATCTCCTGGTGCCTGATAGCCATCTTCACTTACTCGAACGATATACCACGTAGGTTGCCCAGAAATATTGCTAGGAAACAGATTCTTCCCACTCACTGGGACCCCCATTTCAAACATTGTATGGAGCAGGATTAGATTCGCGGACTGTGAACCTGTTCCGTTTATAGTAGCAATATTGATTGTGAAATCATTAACAATGTCATCCATTTTTCACAAATCCCCCCATTGAGCTCCTTTAAGTCCAGACTCATCCATCCGATGAACGCTCCTCATCAGTTACCCCACTTCGTCTCAATCGGTCTAGCATAGGCTCTTTGAAGGTATGGTTTGGGCGCCTTCTATTCTAACACGTTTGTTCATAACTATTATAGTAAATATTGGTCAATTTGCAGATAAAATTGGAAGGGTTTAATTCATCAATGGGACGCTTGTCGGCGGTTCATGATTCCGAGTGCTCTGAAGGATACATGGGAAGAAGTGGAGAAGCAGATAGACGCTGGTGAGAATGACGCCGCGCTTGAAACCCTTCGAGCCGCTTGGGCGGAACACGGAGACACCGCGAACCATGCAAATACATGGAAATTGGTCGGCGATGCCAAGCAGGCCCTCGGAGAATCTAGCCAGCCAATTAACCGTAAAATGTTGCGAGATGCTGGTAAAGCATACCAAAGTGCGTTGCAGAAGGATGCAAAGCATCGTGATGCGCGACGAGCATCAAATGCACTTCGGGCCAAGATGGATGGACTAGGTATACGTTCATCTCCACTTCCAAAATTGATAGATGATGGGACTCCAACCATTTATGGAATGATATCAATTCTCGTAGTAGGGATGCTTTTGCTGACCAGTATCAAGTTCATGCCTGAAATTAAACAAGCACTTGGATTAGTTCAAGAATCGACTGACGATTGGGATGCTACTTTGGCGATAGAACTCTACCCTTCAGCAGCTCCAAAAACAATTGATTCCTTCAAAGACCATGCACATAATGGCCGCTATGAAGGAATAGCATTCCACCGAGTAATTGACGGATTCATGGTACAGGGTGGTGATATTTCATGTGGCGCACAACCTCTTGGTTCTGCAGGCTGCAATGCAGGTACCGGCGGATATTCTGGAATTTGGTATGGCCAAGGCCAAGAAGATGACATAACCACTTGGTCAATGCCCGATGAATTTGATTGTACTCAAACCGATACTAATTCCCCATGGGTTGGTACCTGTCATGCTCCTGGGATGCTTGCAATGGCCAATTCTGGACCCAATACTGGCGGCAGCCAATTTTACCTAGTTGACAAAGACAGTACGCCATCCCACCTTAATGGAAAGCACACTGTTTTCGGAATGGCTACCGACGATAGCACATATCTTGGAAGTTCAATAGGTGGAATTGAATTGGTAAATATGTTAAGTGAAGTACCAACTATTGGCGGCGATGAACCCAATGCTGATCAACCATCGAATCCACCTTACATACATAGCATCGAAATTGATGGTGATATTGCTTACATGCATCTAATAATGCCATAAACAGAATAAAACTACATCTGTGATGATGTTTTCTTTTGGGTATGTTGAAAGACAGCCCCCTTCCCCCTCAATTTAGGGGCAGAGAATGAGCGAGGTCAGCGAGTTCGAATTATGCGATGGAAGCATTAGTGGATACCATTCACTTCCCGCGATGGAAGAGGAATGGGGAATCTCTCTTTCGTCTCTTCCTTATTCAATCAGGGTGTTGCTTGAAGCGGCTCTGCGAAAGTGCGATGGCTTCCTTGTCACTGATGAAGATGCACAAAGAATTGCTGATTGGACTCCAGAAATGTCACCTTCAGAAATTCCTTTCATGCCTAGCCGGGTAATTCTTCAGGATTTCACCGGCGTTCCTGCTGTAGTCGATATCGCCGCTCTTCGTGATGCAATGGTAGAACTTGGTGGAGACCCTGAAAAAGTCAATCCACAAGTGCCAGTAGATCTTGTCATCGACCACTCTGTTCAAGTCGATGTATCGGGTCTTTTCCCCGACGCCCGTGAGCGCAACATGGAGATAGAATATGAGCGCAACATGGAGCGCTATCAATTCCTGAAGTGGGGGCAACAAAGTCTCGATAATTTCCGCGCCGTGCCGCCCGGCAAGGGTATTGTGCACCAGGTCAATCTTGAGTGGCTGGCAAGTGTAGCCCGCGAGGAAAACGGGGTTTGGATGCCCGATTCCCTAGTTGGTACTGATTCACACACCACTATGATCAACGGTCTTGGTGTTCTTGGTTGGGGAGTTGGCGGAATTGAGGCAGAAGCAGTGATGCTAGGTCAGCCGATTTACATGCTGTTGCCAGAAGTTGTCGGTTTTGAATTGAAAGGCTCTCTAAAGCCAGGCGTGACTGCTACCGACATGACACTTCTCATCGTTGAGATGTTACGTGAACACGGGGTCGTTGGCAAATTTGTCGAGTTTTTCGGAGCAGGCCTTGCCAATCTCACCTTGCCAGATAGAGCAACTATTGCCAATATGGCGCCGGAGTATGGCGCAACTTGTGGCTTCTTCCCTGTAGATGAAACTACGCTTGAGTACTTACGACTCTCCGGTAGGGATGAAGGGCATGTGGAAAATGTGAAGCGCTTCCTCAGCGCTCAGGGAATGTTTCTTACTGATGATTCCCCAACTCCAAATTTTACTTCGAATATATCACTAGAACTTGATACTGTAGAGCCCGCACTTGCTGGTCCCAAGAGACCTCAGGATAGAGTCAATCTGTCAGATATGCAGAAACATTGGCGTGAAAGTCTTGTAGCGCCAGTTGGCCATCAGGGTCATGGTCTCAGTTCCGATGTTGTTGAGGCTGAAATTGAGGTTGAAGGTGAAGATTACACTTTGCAACACGGTGATGTGGTCATCGCTGCAATCACCTCCTGTACAAACACCTCTAATCCTTCTGTGATGCTTGCTGCAGGTTTAGTCGCCCGAAACGCACGTGTGCGGGGCATGACAATCAAGCCGTGGGTAAAACCCAGTTTAGCTCCGGGGAGTCGCGTTGTGACCGAATATTATGATGCAGCGGGTTTGTCTGAGGACTTGGCCGCATTGGGATTCAACACGGTTGGCTATGGGTGCACAACCTGTATCGGCAATTCAGGCCCTCTTGCAGAGAACATCGAGTCTGCAATCGATGCTGGCAATCTCATAGTCGGCAGTGTGATTTCAGGAAACAGAAATTTTGAGGGTAGAGTACATCAGAAAGTCAAAGGAAGTTATCTTGGAAGCCCTCCACTCGTAGTTGCATATGCTCTAGCTGGGACTCTTGATATCGATATTGAAAATGACTCACTTGGACCAGATTCTGATGGCAATGATGTATTCCTTGCTGAGATTTGGCCCAGTGATGAGGAGGTACGTCAAACGATGGCCGCTTCCATCACTCCAGAGATGTTTCGCTCTCGTTACTCTGATGCTACCAGTGAGCCACGTTGGAACGCCATTCCTTCTCAGCCAAGCGCTCTCTACCCATGGTCTCCAGATTCGACCTACATTCGCCTCCCGTCCTTCTTTGAGGGGATTACACCCGAGCCATCCAAGATTGAACCAATTGTTGGTGCAAAAGTGCTCTTGATGTTGGGTGATTCAGTAACTACAGATCACATCTCACCTGCCGGTGCTTTCCCAAATACAGGCCCGGCAGGCCAATATCTGATGGAGAATGGTGTTGAGCCATGTGATTTCAATTCGTTTGGTAGCCGAAGAGGTAACCACGAAGTGATGATGCGTGGAACATTTGCAAATGTGCGCATCCGTAATCAGATTGCATCAGGAACTGAAGGTGGTGTCACCACCTACTTCCCAACTGGTGAAGTGCTTTCAATTTTTGAGGCCAGTATGCGCTATCAAGAGAGTGGGACGCCTCTTGTTGTGCTCGCCGGCTCTCAGTATGGCACTGGGAGCAGCCGTGACTGGGCCGCCAAAGGAACCATGCTACTAGGTGTGAAGGCCGTTATTGCTACATCATTTGAGAGAATTCACCGCTCAAATCTGGTCGGTATGGGAGTATTGCCGCTGACCTTCAAACCGGGGCAATCCACGGAAACTTTCGGACTTGACGGGACAGAAAGATACGACATCCCAGCGAGCGGTGAACTGATTCCACTTAGCACAATCACGGTAACAGTACACAAGGAGGACGGCTCAATTGTGGAATTAGATGCAATCGTTCGTCTAGATACACCAGTGGAAGTCGATTATTACAACAATGGTGGAATACTTCAGACAGTCCTCCGCAATATTGTTCGTAACTGATTGCGTATTGCTTTCAACCAGTTTCTTGCCTAAATCTTGTTGAGGCGTCTATACACAATCTGTATTAGTGTAGATTCACTACTGGGCCTATGGCCCAGAGTCTGCGCATGCCTTCTATCATACTCGTCACTCTGATGCTGTTCAGCACCATTGCCGTTCACTTAGCCATCTCAGATTCCCAGAATCTAACTCCTAATGAGCCGACTTCAGAAAGTGGACCAAATTCCATGGAGGTTCTGATTCTAGGTAATTCTTACACTCAAGGAAATAATCTAGATTCACTCACAGAATCATTGCTTCAGAATGATGTTGCCAATGCTAATGCAGACCGATTAGCTGCGGGAGGATTGAATCTCCATGACCACGCCACTAGAGCACAAACAGCAGGCCATCAATGGAATACCACCCTTAACAGCGGTAACTGGGATTGGGTAGTTTTGCAGGATCAAAGCCAAATACCGAGTTTTCCAACCTCCGGACAGTATTGGCAGAATAGCAAAGCAGGTGCGGAAGTTCTGAATGAGATAATCAAGGATAATGGCGGTGAAACGGTATTACTCATGACATGGGGACGACGAAACGGAGACCAAGACAATCTCTGGCGCAACCCTGATTTCTTGACCATGCAAGCCAATCTAGACTCTGGCTATCGGCTCTATGCTGAAAATGTCACCACACCAGCCCGTCCAGTTTGGATTGCTCCAGCGGGTTTGGCTTTCAAGTATATTTATGACGATATTACTGCATCTGGTGGGACTCCTGAGAATTCAGGAACTCTGTTCCATGACCTCTACTCATCCGATGGCAGTCACCCGTCATTATCGGGTAGTTATCTCGCCTCTTGTGTTATCTATGCCACCATTACCGGTTACAATCCTGTGGGTATTGGTGGTCCCAGCGGCCTCAGTTCAACCCGCATCCTAGAATTACAAGAAGCGGCAGCCGCAACGGTATTCAATGAAACTCAAAATCTGGTCTATCCGTGGCATAATATTGCCTCCACCACATTCGCATACGGAAATACAAGCGTAGTTTTGCATCCTGCCCTCAATGAGACAACAGCACTTACTCACCGCCCAGGAAAACGGGTTGATAATGCCACAATGGACCTTACTATGGAGGGTATGCTAGAATGGAACAATGCCTCAAATGGAATGATTCAATTATCCCCCAACTCTACTTTTACAAACACCACTGTTGATGCAAATGGCAACCTCCGATTATTGACCGGAACCACAGCAGATCATTACAATGGAAATTTCACAAGTCCAATATTTGGGCAACAAGGAATTTTTTACTTGAATTCCACTGTGGCAATTCCAAACAATCAACCAGCAAACACCTACATTGGGGGAACTTATCACTACTCAGTTGACGGCACAACTTGGTCATCATGGCTTCCCCTCAATATTTCAGGTGAATTACTGCCTCCATTCACTATCATCCAATTCAGATTGTGGTTATCTACTACCAACAACTCGACCACCCCTACAGCGAGTAGCATCGATTTGAACATGTCAAATTGGCTCTCAATAGATGATTTTGACCTAAGTATTTCAAGCACACCAACGCTAAACCCCATCATCGCCTTTTCTCAAGAAATTGGGGCTGTCAGGAATTCTACAATGACCATACCTCCATTTAGTGGCTCCCCAACCTTCCACATATATGTCCCAACCAACTCCACCCCAATCGACTCCGCGTGGTTTCATCTTTCCCCCCCACAATTCTTTATTCATGGTGGTATATCTATTTCCCTAAATGGTAAGAATATTCTAACCATCAATAGTTCAAACATTCCAGAAATGGGCATGACAATCGAGATTAACAAATCCATTCTTCAAGCAAACTGGCCCACATCACCCTCAATCAATAATGACATAGGGGGAATTGCATGGAGTGATTTACCGATTACAGTTTCAACATCTTTAGGTTATCCTGGTAGTTTTTCTAATCCGTTGATGGTGATTCCATATAGGCTGACTCAGACACTTGGAAGTAACGGAAGTATTGTCAACGCTTTGAACAATCATGTTAGCCAAACAAGTGGAAGTTGGTCGTTTGCGGCATTCTCAACCTTCCCTGTTATCTGCAGTGGTACAGCATTGGATTCCCATTCAGTCTTACTGGATTCACTGACGATTGATTTCATCGATGACATACCTCCGACTGTGACCAACATTTCATTTTATGTGGGCGGTCAAGAGGTCAGCGAAGCACGAATTGGCGACCTAGTGGAAATAAGAGTAAGAGTATTTGGTAATGAATCAGATGCAACCGTGGAATGGAATTTCCAAGGGCTTGGAAGCATCTCTTCATGGCCCCCTTCCTCCCTCTCGTCAATGACTTGGGATACATCGCATAACTCATATCATGGGTATTATGACACATCTCAACACTCATCTGAATACGGTGATTCCATGGCACTTTGGTTATGGCTTACTGATGCAGAGGGTACTTTTGATTTCCCATCCGGTGTAGGTGCATGGTACACATATTTAGTTCTGAAACCAGTTTATCCTGAATTCAAGACTATTGAGGTGAGTGGTTGTAATGAGGTGTTGGTCACTATTTGTAATGCTGAGGCAGGAACCGAAATCGTATTTCAGGCATCTGCTGTAGAAGGGCGTTCTGATTTTGCATCTTTTGCACATATCGTCAACCCCTCAGATGCCTCTGATGAATTTGTCGTTCCATTATTCTGGCAAGCATCATCCAATATGTATGAAGGGTCAACTTCTCTAACACCCGCTGAACTTGGATGGTGGGATATCATGTTCCGATTCATTGATGTCAATAGAGCAGAAGGCAACTGGTCAAATGCTTCAATCAGTAAGTTGCATTTGATAGATGAGACCGCTCCCGATGAAGGCACTTTGATAGTGGTGAAAGATCAGTCAGAAGATTCCTCTTGGAATATCAAGGGCGAATGGCTGGCAACAATTGCTGATAATTCGTCAGCTTCAATCACTGTGAACGGCCCAAATAATTTCGAAGCATCGATTCCATTTTCGACAGTTATTGCCCATGATTCAATGAATGTGACATCCTATGTGGCACTAGGTTCTACAGAAACGATGGGTTATGGTGCTAGCAATCCTGAAAACTCGGTAATAGGGTTGATTCATAGTCAATTAGAACAAACTTGGTCAGAGGTTACACTCATGAATATTTCAGATTCGTGGGGTACAGTACAGAATTTCATTATCGAGAAAGATCAGATAATCATTGCCAATCCTGATATCATTACTATTATTCCATTGCGAGATTATAGTTCATCCTCAACAAGCGTATGGCGAACAAATTACCCAATGTTGTTGGATGACTTAGCATCCACCGGTGCACAGATTTACATCGGCGTGCTACAACTTGACCCTGATTATGTATGTCATATTGGTTCAGGCCCGGGAGGTTGCCACTCTTATGGTGAGTATGAGATGGTTGTAGAAAAGACTGAAATTCTCACTGAAATAGCATCTACACGCCCTTGGGTGACACTAGTTCCACTTTCTGATGAGGGGCCAGAGCATCCTGAATGGCGAGACTCAAATAACGATTTCACTGATGCAGGCCACGCTTCACTCGCCACCTCTTTCCTGCACATGATAGAGAGCAGTAGCATGCGTACAGTCAACTACGAAGGTAGACATCTTCTCGACACATCCAATCTTGACCCGGGAACTTATGAGTTTGAGATGGAAGTTGTTGATGAGGCAGGGAATATCGCAGTTGATGCTGTGGCTGGAGCAGATGCAGTACAATTCATAGCCCCTGCCGATGGCATTCTCTCACTCAGTATTCTCACACCCTCCACAAGTGTTCTTCATCCCGGTGATTTTGATATTGAATACAATGTTGATTGTGTCATCGGTTGTACAATGTTGTTGCAAGTATCTATCGATGGTGAAATCGTTCAAACGTTACAGCCATCTAGTGGCGTAAATTCCATCACGGTGCAAATATCCAGTATCGGTGCTCATACAATAAGTATGAATCTCTCAACTCTTGATTGGGATGTTCCATTCATCATTGAGGGCCTAGAAATCTATGCCACGCCAGCTCCAGTCCCTGAGTGGCATATCGCTTGCACATATCACGAAGAGGAAGCCACTCAGTTTGGGATTGCTTACAAGGGGGAAATAGGCAACCTCACTACATCCACTCATCACATCGAATGTTCCTTGACAAACAACGGTGAAGTTAGTGGGTCCGTGCAAGTCTCACCAGATGCAACCACGGATCCATATGATTGTACATTTTCAGCATCCCAAGTCAGTCCTAATAGCCAAGCACTTTTCTACTGCACTGCGGAAGAGAGTGATGAAACTTCGGGAGTCCATCAATTGTCATTAGCCTTTGAAGGGGTGACAGATACAGTAAACAATTCAATTGGTGCTTGGAATACTACTTCAGTTCTTGTTTCACCTCGCTTTGAAAAAGCAGAGCAAGCAGATGGAGTCGATTCAAACCAAGGAGGCGATAGTTCGACAGATGTTTCAGGTAAGGGCCCAAGTACATGGATATTGTCAGCCATCATCCTAATCCTAATTGGAATAGGGGCAATTAGTGTGATGTTCACAATGCGTAATCGCAAAGAGGCAATTATTGGGGTAGTGAATGAAGATTCATTGTTTAAAGATGATTTTACTTCAGATACTGAATTATCTGATTTTGGAGTCCTTCATCCTGTAATGACTGAAAAACAGGAAATTGTTTCGCAAGAAATACAACGTGTGGAATCTTATCTAGACCTACCTAGTAGTGGTGAATATGAAGAGGTTGGTAACAAAACCATTTACATACAATCAGATGGAGTGAAATGGGAACAGGAAGATGGAGGAAGTTACCGCCGTCTGAGTGAATGAAACAACCTTTCACCTTCAAGAATAATAAGCCATAATGACGGTTGGTTCAATAACCACCCCTCTCCGCTCATGCCCATGGTAGACGGAATCCGTACCTGCTTCCGCTTCCGCTCACTCGAAGAAGAGATTGAGATTCTCATTGAGGGTGATGGGGATTGGGTCAATGATTGGCGGGTCAAATTGGGTCTTCTAGACATAGGGTGGCTTGAACGGCTGAGCATCGGTTCAGATGGCGATTCAATACTTTCATCATCACCTAGAAGTGGAAGTAAAACTCTTCCTGGGCCACCTCCTGATCCAAGTAAAGTGCTTACAGTTCGTCGCACGATTGGAGAATTAGACCTCGACAAAGAGATGGCCAAATTGGGGATTTTCAAAGAAGAGTCCCCAACAACGGCTGCTCTGCGGGATATTCTTGACGAGTATGATGAAGCCCCAAAGCCGCCTCAAGGCTCACCTTCCACCGAGCCAATTGCTGAGGGTTGGCTAAGGGAAGTATTGCGTTTGGCAGTCAGAAGGTTCGGAGTAATGGGTTTGCCAATTGATGTTATAGTGGATTCAATTGCGGGACGACACGATTTAGATGATGAACTAGTTGAGGGTTGGCTTGAAATTCAGTATCAACTAGGAAAATTAGTCAAGATTTATGGCGGCGAGAGGGAGGGTTTCGGGCCTTCTCCTGCATGGCTAGATGCACCTTGAAATTGGTTTAATTTCTAGGGACTGCGAAACTGCTGGAAATCTAACATTGATAATTTGTAAATGTGGTGCTGCGAGCCTATAGATGGAGCAAAACTCGCACACGCGCACGAAAGGAGTAATAAGAGAACCCAAAGTCGGTCTGTCAGTATGTCGAGCCATACCTTTGAACTGAATTTGAATAAGGCACGTGTCAAGGCCCTTGCACTAGTCGCACTGATGGTGCTGTCAACCTCATTGGCAGCAATGGATGTAGCAGCGAGTAACTCGAAGCAGTACCCGGTAACAAGAAATCCACTGGATCTTGCAACTGGAGACTTCGATTGTGACGGCGATGATGATATCGTGACCGCGAGTGAGATGGGCAATTTCTTGTCTATTCTCTGGAATGATGGAGGAACTTATCAGGACCGTTCTGATATTTGGGTCTCCAATAACAACACCCGTCGTGCAGGATTTACCTCTATTGCTGATGTAGGTGGTGTTGAAGTCGGTGATATTGATGATGACGGCAATGATGACATTGTCTTCTATCAAGGAAATATTCAGGTTTATGGTACTACAGAAGTTATTCGTGGTAACCTAACAGTTCTCACAAATGATGACTGTACTGGGGCCTTTACTGAGGACGCAGTTTACACTACAGGCGATATTGTATGGGAATTCCAGATTGCTGATGTCAATGGTGACGGTGTCGATGATATTGTGGCTCTTGAACTTCAAGACGTAGCGTCTGGTACTCAGCGCCTGCTCACATACCTTGGTGGCTCACAACGTAACAACGCTGCAACGAATCACAAGATCACAACTCTTGACAATCTCGCTAACAAGGTGTACTCAGACTTGAGGCTCGGTAATCTCGGTGAGGCTGTAGTGGGCGGCCCAATTGGTAACGATTGTGATGACTTGGATGCTTTCATCTTCTTTCGAACTGGATTTAATCAAGCGACAGGATACGCAGATGGTGATTGGGACAACGTTTCAATCGTTGAGTTCGAATGTACGCTCGATACATTCGCCGCATGGAACGATCCTAACAAACAACACACGATTAAACTGAATTCAGAGTCCGGTTCTTTCGATATTGCAGACGAAGATGGAGATGGCAAGATTGACACAATGGCAATCACAGATTTCACTTCTGTTGTAGTTCAAACCTGTGCTGCGGCACCATGCCCATCACAAGCCAATTGGCAACAGGCTACGGTATCTCCTTCTATCGGAGATTTCATGCCTGCAACCGTTGCACTTGAAGATGTAAATCAAGATGGTGACATTGACTTGGTTGTCCCAACATATTCTACAATCACTAGCTTGCAAGGCGCCAGTGGAAACACTGTCACATCTTACTCTACAGATAACCTTGATGAGTTGAATACGGTGCAAATCGTACTTTCCAACGGTGCAGGTGGTTTCTATTCACCACAGTCCATGCCGGTCGGTCGCCGACCCACCATGGTACTTGTCGGTCAGTTTGCAGGTGGTGCTAATAGTGCGCTAGACCTTGCAATCGGTAACCGTGATTACACCTTCCAATACAGCAACGGTGCACTTCACATAGATTCGAAAGGCTGCGCTTTTGACCCACTCAACCCACAGTTGAATGGCTTTGGTTGTGGTAACTTGGACGCAATTTCTGTGATTCAACTTGACAATGAAGATTTGGGTATTGCAGGTATGTCAGTGTCTCCCGCATCTTTCAATCCTGACACAGGTAGTATGACCATTGGTGAGGGCACTCGTGAAGTGAACGTCACAGTTCAAAACACAGGGCTTGATTCAATCAGCGGTAGCGTTGATGTTGATATTTCGGTCAAGGAAATTACAGGCGGCACTGATACCATCGTTTACTCTGATGACTACGACTCAACTCCAGTAGTCAACTGTGGCACCGGTTGCACTTGGTCTTCCGCTGATTATGATGGTGAACAACTATTCTGGCATGAAGAACTAGCCGCCAACCATTCTTCCTCGCCAGAGGGCCAAGAAGCGGATGTCAATCCTACAGACTATATGTGGGCTGGAACTTGGTACCCCAATTCTACAGCAAACAATCAGTTGGAAACTGGCTACCTTTCCAATCAAGATGAAGCCCTGATTCTTCGAAATATCGACTTGAGTGGAGCAGATGCAGCATCACTTGAGTTGGATTTGTTCTGCACTTCTGGTTATTCGCCAGTTCATTACGTGAACGCTCAGGGCGGAATTGTTGGAATGGTAATTTACGATGACTCTTGCAACATAGATGTCTACACAGATGATGATGGTTGGGTTCCAATCGTGTACAAAGGTGGCTATGATTCTGTGCGCTACAATGAGTATTACTACAATGGCGGTTCAGTTGAATATACAAGTCAAATCTATCACTATTCTGGAATCAACTACAGTTGGATAGATTTGCAGGATAACAATTCACTTGACCTCACTCCGTGGGCAGGCGAAACAATCGATCTCCGCTTCCGCTTCCGTACTGGATATGAAGGCAGCATTGGTCTTGATAACGAATCCCGTAATACTCAGTTTGATGGAATGGCTATTGACAATTTGACAATCACCAAGACAATAACACAGTATGGTCAAATACAGCCCGTCTCTCAAACATTGAATCTAAACAACTTCTCTCCAGGTGACGAGCAGTCGATAGTTCTCAACGCTTACTTCACCAATGACACTGAATACATGATTGAGGGTACACTTTCCTCACCAACTGGATTCGCTAATGAAGATTCGAGCAATGATGATATTCGTTGGAAGATGAATGTTCTCAATCTATACGACCCAGCAGTCAAAGAGATTACTTCTTTCCAACCAGGAGAATTGTTAGCTTCTGGTGACTACCCCATTGAGGTTGTTGTGGAGAATGCAGGTAACACAGTGATGGATTTCGATGTGCAGGCCACGGTTTACACAGCCCAGCCAAACCCACTCTTCTCTAATCCATGTAAGGATGTTGAGGAGTTTGAGCCAAGTTCTTGTGCTTACATGTTTGGAGATGATAGCGACGGTATTGGTGGCATCATAGATGATACAGATCCAGCAATTCAAAACGCAATCGTTCCAGGTAACAGGCCAATGTTCGGCAGTAATGCATACTGGTTTGGACACCCTGACAATGGATATGGTGACGATTGGAATGAGTCTATGACTTTACAATCAATTGACCTACGTAACATGGCTGGTGACTTCGCCTACCTAACTTTCGATTATTTTGCTGAGGCTGATTACTTGTCTGATGCAAGTGGCAATATTGTTGGAGTCAACGATATGGCTAACCTTGAGATTAGTTGGCGTAAGGGCTCGCAAACCTACCAAGGTGTTGTTTACGGCTCGTGGAACGACTACAACGAGAACGGCATACAAGGAAATCAGAGTTGCGAGGATATCGATGATGACGGTTACTACGATGAAGTTGAATTCATGGGAGACCACACTGACGAGGGCAACTACGTCATTTGGTTTGACAGTGAAGGGCTGTTGAAGTCGGTCACTCTTGATTTGACTCACATAGTGGTCCAGAACCGCACTGGTGCATCCAATGGTTGGAAAACCGAGTGTACATCGATGAGTGGTGCGGAAGTCGATTTGACCTTCCGCTTCCTCTCTAACGGAGATGGAATAAATGGTCAATCAGGGTTCGCAGGATTTGCCATGGACAATATAACGGTGCAGGAGTATACATTCACCGCCGACCAGTCATATACTAACACAGTAACTAATATTGATGCACGCGAGGAGCGCAATTTGACTATCGGAACCCATAACTTCCAGCAAGGAATTTATCGAATAGATGTGATGAGTGTTTACGATAATGTTACCGCTGGTAACAACTGGACAAATGTGAAGGAAGTTGCTCTTGGTAACAACCTATCGCGTGTTATATTTGAGGTCGCATCTGTCGATGTTACCCTCTATCGACCGGATGTTCTAGATTGTGTAGAGGATGTGACCTACGATTGTGTTTACCCAATTGATCAGGCGCTGAACCATCAGTTCACTGTGCCTTTGAGTAACGGTGTTCTTGCAGGGGATTACAACATCTATCTCGATGTTGTCGATTCTTTAGGGTCTACTGTTTCTTCAACGACCTCGACAAACAGTCCAATCACACTTTCGTCCCATGAGAACAGTCAGGCAACTTTCCAGCCTTATAGCGGCTGGCAAGATGGTGAAACCTATGACTTGCGCTTCTATGCTAAGTTAGTTGATGGGACACCATCCGGTAATCAGCGCAACTTTACCATCACTTTTGCTGACAGTGTCGATATAGCAATACTTTCCAACCCAACTGACCAGAACAGATTGGAGAGTGTAAAGCAGGACATGCAATCGATGGGATTGACATACACCCAATTCCGTCAGAGTGACTGGAATAATTATCTAGCCAGTGGATGGTTGGATCACTACGATAAAGTTCTCTTACCGTGGCAGACCATTGCCAATGTTCAGGCAAGTGGCTACTATGATACACTCAGTGTTACAGCAACTGAAACCATATTGAAGAACTATATGTTGGCAGGTGGAACTGTTGAGATTCATCTTGGCCCGTACGCTGAAGGATTGGATGACAAACTGTTGTTCAACATGGTGATACTCAATCGTGACACCGCTGGAAACCAAATTGAGCATAGCGATCTCAATATTGCTGACCCGTATCATCCACTTCTTTCCAATGTCAGTAGCACTGCATGGCTCGGTATGAACAATGGTAACTATGTTGCAAATGCAGGATACTCAACTGACAACTCAGGTGCTAACCAATTGCCAACGCAATGTGGTGGACGCATTAACACACAGCAAGGAACATTCCACAGTTTGCTTAACCACGATGAAGATTCTAGCCTTCACATGCTGGTCACTTGTGGCTTTGGCAGTGGTGGATTAATCATCACTACAATAGATGTGGAGAACCCAAGTGTATCTGAGCCATACGGAAGTACCTCGTCACCACTTCGCAGCAACTTGCTCGGCTACCGTGTGACCCCTTACCCAACTGAACTTGGAATTGCAGGTAACGGATGGGACCTGACCGTCAACGGCAATGCCCCATCCGAAGCTGATTCATCTGGTGACTACCCAATTCTATATCTCAAGTCTAACAGTGTGGTAAACCTAGGATTTACATCCACTGTAACTGGACTTGACGCAGATTGGGAAATCAGAGGTGATACCGATTGGAATCGCAACCAATTTGCACCAAATGTTGATTATGCACACCGTGCTGATGATTCGCACAATGTTACTTTCTGCTTGATTGATACCAACCCACAAGGCACAGGATGTATCCAGGATGCATCGTGGGATGTGACTCTATACCTCCACGATGCAGATGGTCACACTAGACTCACTCATATTACTCTAAAAACAAACGACATTATTGCTGACGAATCGGATCCGATTGCAAATGTGACTGTTGAGGAGCACGCACTCTATCCAGACAGCCTTGAGGACCACGGAACCAAGAGTTCTGGTGGAACAAACTGGTCTGTGTATCTAGTCAAGTTGTCCGCTAGTGGTGATGTAAAGGTTAAGTTCGATGCTTGTGATTCTTCAGACCCAGACGCAATGAATGATGAGCGTGGTATTACTACTTACACATGGACAGTGTTCCAAGATTATCCATGGAACAACCCATCCAATGATTACGATGGGCACGAATTCGTGCGCACTGAATCAATGGGCTGTGACTGGACCTACACCTTCCGAAACCAAACTGCAGACCCATCAGGATTTGCTGAGAATCCAATTCGCGTTGAGTTAGAGGTACAGGATAGAGCAGGTAGAGATTCTGACAAGTTCAAACTTTACTTCGTAGTGGTTCCAGAAGATTGGGGTGACGATGCACCTGTATGGGAGATTGAAACACCACTCGATGGTTCAACTCAGACCGGTGAATATGTCTGGGTAAATGGCTCAGTGATTTCTGGTAGTGAGGGTGATGATGTCTCTATTGAAGCGGCACTAGACTCTTCAATCCTTAACGAAACAATCGATGAGAAGGTCAAGCAGTTGCATGATGGTAAGTTTGCTGATGTTCGCAATCTCGGTGATGGTTCGGAATTTAGTCTCAAGTTGAAGATAGAAGATCTATACAATGAGAACGGATCAATCCAGACAATATATCTGAAGGTTGTCGAGGGTGATGGCCAGACTTGGACCTTGTATCAGCAGATTGACATTAACCTACCACCAGTCACTCCCGATGATAATTCTGGAGGTAACACGGACGTTGATAACACTACCAATACCGATACTAAAAGTGAAATTTCAGATGCAATCTTGTATGGTGGCATCGGCCTAGTGGTTCTCCTCTTGGTCTTCATAGTATCCCTACTAGTCATACGCTCTCGAAGAGGCGGTGGTGATGATGTGACAGGATTCGCTGGTGTTGCAGGCATGGACCCAATGGAGGCCTATGTGCAACAGTTGATCGCTCAGGGCTACCCAGAGGACACAGCAAGACAGTACGCACAACAATACGCTGGTCATTTCCAAGATCAGCAGCAATAGTGAGTCTGAACACAAGCCTGCGCGGCTAAGGGCCGCGTTGGCTTTCCGTTTCGCTTTGATGTAAGGGAAACGGGCTCGCCCTGTTACCTTTTGAATGAAAGGTTGCTCCGCCCGATTCATGGATGAAGCGGAAGGGTACAAGGTAGCCGACCTCAACCTTGCCGATGAAGGCGCACGAAGAGTCGATTGGGCCCGTAGTAGGATGCCTGTACTCGCTTTACTTCGTAAGAAGGCTGAGGGAGAGCAACCGCTTGCAGGAATGACAGTAGCTGGCTGCCTCCACGTCACAAAAGAGACAGCAGTACTAATCGAAACTATTGCAGCAGCCGGCGCCAAAGTATCGTGGTCAGGATGTAATCCACTTTCAACTCAGGACGATGTTGCTGCTTGGTTAGCCCGTGAGGGTTACGGAATCTATGCATGGCATGGTCAGTCAGTCGAAGATTTCTATTGGTGTATTGACCAGACGGTGGATGCTGAGCCAACCTTGACATTGGACGATGGGGCAGACTTAATCTTCCGCGTTCACGATGCTCGCACCGATGCTTTAGAGCGAGTCATTGGTGGTACTGAGGAGACCACCACCGGAGTTCACAGGCTTCGTGCAATGGGTGCAGCGAGTAAACTAAGGTATCCAGTGATAGCAGTCAATGACGCCGCTACAAAGTGGGATTTCGATAATGTGCATGGTACAGGCCAATCAACACTAGATGGGATATTGCGAGCAACTTCAGTGCTTCTTGCTGGCAAGACCTTCGTTGTTGCTGGATATGGTCACTGTGGCAAGGGATTAGCTAACAGGGCTCGAGGGATGGGCTCAAATGTGGTGATAACAGAGATTGACCCCTTGGCCGCACTCAAGGCACACATGGATGGCTTCCAAGTGATGACTATGGATGAGGCTGCCCCTATTGGTGACATATTCTGTACTGCCACTGGAATGGTGGATGTCATAGTAGGCCGTCATTTCTCATTGATGAAAGAAGGCGCAATTATCTGCAACACTGGACATTATGATTGTGAAATCAACATCCCAGACCTCGAATCTTTGGCCGATTCAGTTCGCACAATCCGCACTGATAATGAGGAGTTCACGCTATCAAATGGCCGCAGAATTCACCTTCTTGCTCGAGGGAGGCTAGTTAATTTGGTAGCAGCTGAGGGTCATCCATCAGAAGTAATGGACATGTCTTTTGCTAATCAATTCCTTTCACTATGTAGGCTTGCTGAAGAGGGCCACTCATACGAGAATCAGGTTTACGATATTACTCAACAACAGGATTCAGAATTGGCAGCATTGAAACTCGCTGCCGAAGGTCGTAGTATTGACGAATTAACGGCAGAACAGAAAGCGTACCACGAAGATTACTCCCATGGCACATGACACACTCAAATTCTGTTGATATGCTTCATACCTTCTCTTTTTGAAAGATTTGAGAGCAATTCATTATGTTCTTTAATAAAATTTGAAACCACTTCAGGTTTAGTTTTGGAGTATTCTCTCAGAGCCCATCCAATTGCTTTTCGAATGAAGAATTCCTTTTCATGTGCGCATTGAAGGCAATAGTCTAACAATTTTTCTTGGTCTGTATTTTGTTTGTGTCGATTGTGAGATAGAATGGCGCTTCTCCTGATCCAAAGATTATCATCTTCAATCCATTTATCTAAGATAGAATTCATTTCAGTGCGGTGGTTTTCTAGTAATTTACCGACTAAATTTTGTGAAATGGGATCGATGAAATCCCACCATTGCCCCTCTCTAATCATTTTTTCATACAAAGGAAGTGCATCTAATGTGATAAATTGCTTCCATTTATTGGCAAGTTTAATTGAAATATATTTTTCCTCGCGATGAGATAAGGACCAAATTGTTGTTATCATGTCATTATATTCATTTTGAGTTGTGATGGGAAATAATTTCTTTGCATCACTAACAATTGCATTTATTACTGGTGATTTTACACCATAGAATGGCATATCTGTTTTTATGTAGGCTTGCATATGAACAGCATCTTCAGGATTTGCATTTTCTGCTAATTTACTGCTGATGAACTCAGTAATATCTGAAGTACCCATATAACTCACCAATGAATTAATTATTCTTCTTCAGTGAAGACTAGGTCAACAGTTGTCATGTCGGGAATCCTTGGTTTCCAGTTGTTCGGCAAAGGTTCTCCCGCTTCAACAACCATCTGCAACCTTTCTTGGAATGCAGTCGTGCGGTACTTCAGTAGTGACTGGTACATTCTTAGTGGACGCCATTTTTCAGGGAAACAAACTTTTCCTGAACTCATCTCAATATCAGTAGCGCGAATGACGTTGTAGGCAGGTCTATTGAGCCGCATTGTGAGTGATTTTGACCATTTTACTCCTAGAAGGACAGTTGCAATAACAAGAAGGAAACCAGATATCATTGGAAGCCAAATTGAGCCGGAGAATTCAAGTGTATTCCAAAACATTACTTCAATCATCACAATTGGGCCTGCTAACATGAGAAAGGTCAACTGTTCAGATGCAGGCTTCCTCTTGCGTTGGATTTCTATGTCTTTCCACCCGGGATGATCCTTTTCCCAAGGCCGAAAAACAAGGGTTTTCTCTCTTTCTGCGGCTTTCTTCACAGTTCCATGAAGGCGAGCAATACGCATCAATTGCGAGTGTGCCATCGCGTCCATTCCCTCCATCCAAAGTTGATTCAAGCGTTCAGCAGCGATGCCATACTGCCCCAAATCAGCTAGTATTGCCACTTGTTCAATCAGTGGTTCAGGGTCTGTAGGAGATACTTCCCTTCGCAGTTGCCACCAAGAGAGTGCCTCTTCAAGCATACCAAGTTCTTCTACAAGGATTTGTCCTCCTCTCCACCATGCTCTACGGTTTTCAGGATCATATTCCACCGTCTTACGACAAGCTCGTAAACATCTAGATGCTTCACGAAGATTAGGCATTCCTTGTGCAGGCAACTCAAGATTTGCTCGCATCCACCATGCTTCAGCGTGCTCTGGTTCAGCAGCAATTATATCATCAGAAAGGCGACACATCTCGTCCCTGTCACCCTCATCTTGAGCATCGATTGCCTGTAGCCACAGGTCTTCAACATCAATTGCCATGGTATCGCGAGTGGGCTTAGGTTCTCAATCCCACCGGCCCGCCATTTTCGATTATTGCCAGATACACATTCTTTGATACCAAAAGGAGAATAGCCGGATAGTGGTCAGAGGTCCATGGAGTATTCAAGAAAAAGAGTATTGGCGAAGACATTACTTTGGAGAGTCATAGCAACCCTAACAGGAGCTGTGATTGCAGCAGGTCTCAACCCTGGTGCAGCAGTTGAGACGGCCGGGTGGTTCATTATCATCGAATTCCCTCTGAAGATGGCCTTCTACTACATGCACGAAAGAGGATGGGAGAAGGTTTCGTGGGGGTACATACAGGAACCAACACCTGAATAACCTAATAGTGCACTTGCGGTTAGTTACAAGATACCATATCAGACTCGTAACAGCAACGACTATCATTGCGAAAAAATGCTGCACAGATTAAGGAAATCACCGGCAACAGCGTACCAAATCCAGGAATGAATTGGAATTGCTCTTCCATTTTTTCATTCAAAACACCTTCCTGTATTGTGAATTGGTCACCAATTGTTTCATCTGTACGATGAAATGTGAAGGAAAGGCTTCTAGATTCTCCGTCATAGATTATTTTCATGTAACCAAAAGTATCCACTTCTCGATATGCTGACCAAGCAGGTTGAGGTTCATCCATTTCCGTATACGGTGTTCGCCCTGCATTACCAGCCACGATATGAATTGGACCTGAGCCCTGACCGAAGAGAGTGCCATCCTCACCTCCAAAGCTTTGGGGCTCCTCTTGGTAAACTGGCCAAGTTCGCTCATAGAAATGGTCGTGACCTGCAATTACCAAATCTACTCCATGATTTTGATATAATTCTTCTACTGCTGCACGCAAAGCAATTTCCGAACCATGGTATCCATTGCTTGAATACATGGGTTTGTGAGCAATTACCACTATGAATGGGCGTTGTTCTCGGTTTACATCAGCCGCAGACAAATCAGCCTCCAAAGCAGCATATTGAACACTGCTTGAATCATAATCATGCTCGGTTGACATGAAAACCATATGTACACCAGAAAAGTCTCTGCTATACCAAAATGGCTCCCCCTCCTTGACTTCGTCCGCATCAAAGCGATGGGCATATGGCGTGAATTCAAACCCTGGTTCATTTTCGTGATTACCAACTGCAGTAACCCAAGGAATGCGGGTCATACTTGCCTCTTGGTTAGCAAACCAATCATCCCAAACGGATTGTTCCCCATCAGCATAGGAAATATCTCCAGAGATTGTCACCATTTGTGCAGTGGTATCAGCAATAATCGCCTCACTCACATCTAGAGCCTCTGATGAATCACCATGATCTGCAATAGCAATCCATTCAAACCGATTCGCCTCTAAATCAATAGGGGTGAATTTGTATTCCTGCGACCAATCATTCCCGTCACCAACACGGTAAGTGACCTCTTCTCCAGGAGTTAGGTCAGTCATGCTTGCCATGTGAAACGCCATATCGTGATTATAGCAATATGAATCACCATCAGCACTTTGTCCATTCCATTCAACCACAGCATTTCCCCTGCGTGCGGTAGCCCACATCACCACCACTTTCGAGGGGTTATCGGTTAATTGTAGGTGGATTTGTCTTGGCTCTGTACTACCAGTCAGGGTGCCGGGACATTCTTGCAGGGCCTCACCGAGACTTTGGGCTGAAGCCATTGGAGACAGTAGCAGCATGAAGAGCAGAGGCAGTAGTATCCGCACTGACATTGTTAGTTGACAATGTGGAAGAATATTTGTGCTTATCTAAGAGAAAACCAACCTTAGTTGAGTGATAGGGGCCGATCTCATTGGAATTATTGATGAAGGATGACGGCCCGTCAGGGTAGGGGGAAAGCAATGCCCAAGGTTCGCAAGCCGAAGAATGGATGGCCACGGTTGCCAATCCCCCGCAGGTTTCGCAGAGTGAAAAAGGAGAATACTGGATTACCACCATGTCCAGAATGCAAAAAATATTCCATAAAGAGAGATGAAAGGCGTGGCGAAAAGTACTGCTCGGAGTGCGGCCTGACTCTTTGAGAATCAATCATCTCTTTTCTTGTGGAACGGATTATTCGGCTTTTGCTTCTTTCGATGATATTCCTTCTTTGCTCCACCATCTCGGTTGCCCCAGTGACGTGCTCCTCCTCGATCACCACGCTTACTGTCGCGATTGCCACCTCGATTATCACGTCCGCCTCCACGATTTCCACCGTAGTTGCTACGTCCACCTCGGTCGCCACCTCGATTATCACGTCCGCCTCCACGATTTCCACCGTAGTTGCTACGTCCACCTCGATCGCCACCTCGATTATCACGTCCGCCTCCACGATTTCCACCGTAGTTGCTACGTCCACCTCGATCG